>ERZ827168.1942-NODE-1942-length-25954-cov-25.035754_pt1 | contig 25954 bp, 19 predicted proteins | sample MGYA00519868_ERZ827168 | MGnify/ENA primary metagenome ERZ827168 (study PRJEB31778, sample SAMEA3449271) | human gut metagenome | biome: human gut; feature: human-associated habitat; material: faeces | place: United Kingdom | collected 2010/2012 ...
CGGCACTGTAAACGGAAGTCATTCCGATTTTCTTTCCAATTAGTCCTGACATTTTGTCTAATTACGTTTGTTAATAATAAGTGAATTTGTTTTTTATACCTATATATAATTTATATATACATCGTTAAACGGAGGAGTGTCGCTCACTTATGCGGCACTCCGTCCGCGTTTTCCGGTCTTTCGGCGTATCAGCACTTGATTTCGACCTCGACACCCGAAGGCAGTTCGAGTTTCATCAGTGCGTCAATCGTCTTCGGCGTCGAAGAGTAGATGTCGATGATACGCTTGAAAGTGCAGAGTTGGAACTGCTCGCGCGCCTTCTTGTTCACGAAGGTCGAACGGTTCACCGTGTAAATCTGCTTGTGCGTCGGGAGCGGCACCGGACCGCTGACCATTGCATCGGTGCTTCTTACGGTCTTGACGATTTTTTCGGCGGACTTATCTACCAAATTATGGTCGAAAGACTTCAATTTGATTCTAATTTTCTGGTTCATATTCTTTACTTTTACTCTAAATCCTTACGTTTACCCGATTTCTCGATAATTTCCTTGGCAAGGTTTGCCGGAACCTCCTCGAAGTGCGAGAACTCCATCGACGAAGTTGCACGACCCGAAGAGATGGTACGCAGTACGGTTACATAGCCGAACATCTCCGAGAGCGGAACTTTGGCTTTGACCACACGTGCAGTACCCTTCGATTCCATACCCTGAACCTGACCGCGGCGTTTGTTGAGGTCGCCGATGATGTCGCCCATGTTCTCCTCCGGAGTTACTACCTCCACGGACATGATAGGCTCCATAATCACCGAACCGGCCTTAGGCGCAGCGACGCGGAAACCGTTGCGGGCAGCGATTTCGAACGAAAGTTGGTCGGAGTCCACAGGATGGAACGAACCGTCTTTCAGAGTAATCTTCATCGAATCTATTTTGTAGCCTGCCAATGCACCGTTCGACATTGCGGACTCGAAGCCCTTCTGAACGGCAGGGATGAACTCCTTAGGGATGTTACCGCCCTTGACCTCGTCCACGAACGTAAGACCCGGTTTGTCGTCGTCGGCAGGACCGATTTCGAAGATGATGTCGGCGAACTTACCGCGACCGCCGGTCTGCTTCTTGAATACCTCGCGATGCTGAACGGTCTTGGTGAGTGCCTCCTTGTAGTTAACCTGCGGTGCGCCCTGGTTGATTTCGACACCGAATTCGCGACGCAGACGGTCTACGATGATGTCGAGGTGCAACTCGCCCATACCGCTGATGATGGTCTGACCGCTCTCCTCATCGGTGCGAACCGTGAAGGTCGGGTCTTCCTCAGCCAGTTTGGAGAGAGCGATACCGAGTTTGTCGAGGTCCTTCTGCGTTTTAGGCTCGACCGCCAGACCGATAACCGGTTCAGGGAAGGTCATCTGTTCGAGAACGACAGGTGCGTTCTCGGCGCAGAGGGTATCTCCGGTGTGAATCTCCTTGAAACCGACAGCGGCGCAGATATCGCCCGCACCTACGGTCTCCATAGGATTCTGCTTGTTGGCGTGCATCTGGTAGATACGGCTGATACGCTCGCGCTTTCCGCTGCGTGCATTCAGCACGTAAGAGCCCGCGTCGAGTTTACCCGAGTAAACGCGCACGAATGCCAGACGACCTACGAACGGGTCGGTGGCAATCTTGAACGCAAGACCGCAGAACGGCTCGTCCTCGGATGCCTTGCGGACTTCCGGCTCGTCCGTTTTAGGGTTGATACCCTCGACGGCAGGAACATCCAGCGGCGACGGCAGGAATGCCATAATGGAATCGAGCAACTTCTGAACGCCCTTGTTGTGGAACGACGAACCGCAGAGCATCGGCACGAGCGACATGTTGATTGTCGCGGTGCGGATTGCAGCGATGAGTTCGTCCGGAGTAATCGAGTTAGGGTCCTCGAAGAACTTCTCCATGAGAGCGTCGTCGGTAGAGGCAACCTCCTCGATGAGTTTGTTGCGCCACTCCTCAGCCTCGGCTTTCATGTTCTCCGGAATCTCGCGCAACTCGAAGTTGTCGCGAACGGTCTTGTCGTCGAAGTAGTAGATAGCATTATTATATATAAGGTCTATCAAGCCTTCGAACTTGTCCTCCGAGCCAATCGGCAGAACCACCGGAAGGGCGGTAGCACCGAAATGCTCCTTAATCTGTGAGCAGACGGCGAGGAAGTCGGCACCGGTACGGTCCATCTTGTTCACATAGCCGATACGCGGAACGTTGTACTTGTCAGCCTGACGCCATACGGTCTCCGACTGAGGCTCGACACCGCCCACGGCGCAGAACGTAGCGACAGCGCCGTCCAGTACGCGGAGCGAACGCTCCACCTCGACGGTAAAGTCCACGTGTCCCGGGGTGTCGATAAGGTTGATTTGGTAAGTCTGGTCCTTGTAGTGCCAGAATGCGGTCGTGGCAGCGGAGGTAATGGTGATACCGCGCTCCTGCTCCTGAACCATCCAGTCCATGGTGGCGCCGCCTTCATGCACCTCACCGATTTTGTGAGTCTTACCGGTGTAGAAGAGAATACGCTCCGACGTGGTCGTTTTACCCGCGTCGATGTGAGCCATGATACCGATATTACGCGTAAAGTGTAAATCTCTTGTTGCCATCTTTTGTTTCTCCTCTTCCTAAATTAAAATCTGAAATGTGCGAATGCCTTGTTCGCCTCTGCCATACGGTGCATCTCCTCCTTACGTTTGAACGCTGCACCCTGCTGGTTGTAGGCATCCACTATCTCGCCTGCGAGTTTCTCAGCCATTGACTTGCCGGAACGCTTGCGTGCGAAGAGTACAAGGTTTTTCATCGAAATAGAAATCTTGCGCTCCGGACGAACCTCCATCGGGACTTGGAACGTCGCTCCACCGATACGCTTCGATTTTACTTCGACCTGCGGAGTGATATTCTCTAAGGCTTGTTTCCAGACCTCGATTGGAGATTTATCAGCATCCTTCATCTTCTTGCCCACCAATTCCAGCGAATCGTAGAAAATGGCATAGGCAATACTCTTCTTGCCATCCAACATCAGGTTGTTCACGAAACGGGTTACTGCCACGTCGTTGAACTTCGGATCAGGAAGTAGAGTGTGCTTCTTTGGCTTAGCTTTTCTCATTGTAATTTCCTAAATTAAATGTTCTGAATTTTCGTTGTCGATTATTTCTTACCGGCAGTCTTTCCTGCTTTCGGACGTTTTGCACCGTACTTCGAACGACGCTGACGGCGACCGTCCACGCCTGCCGAGTCGAGCGCACCGCGCACGAGGTGGTAACGTACACCCGGAAGGTCCTTCACACGACCTCCGCGAACCAGTACGATTGAGTGTTCCTGCAAGTTATGACCTTCTCCCGGGATATAGGCGTTGACCTCCTTGCCATTGGTCAATCTTACACGTGCTACCTTACGCATAGCCGAGTTAGGCTTCTTCGGGGTCGTCGTGTACACACGGGTACAAACGCCGCGACGCTGAGGGCACGCTGCAAGCGCAGGCGACTTACTCTTGTCTTCCATCTGCGCTCTGCCGTTTCTAACTAACTGTTGAATAGTTGGCATTTTAACGTTAAACCTTTAATTTGTTAATACTCCGAGGATTGTAATCCTCAATTTCTATTTCTACTGCCCAAAAGGCTTGCAAAGATACTAATTTTTTTCGGTTCACAATATATATATGCGGATTTTTTACCGCTTTTTTGCCTGATTTTCCGCATAATCAGCCCATTTTCACCCCGTTTTCGATTCTTTTTTCTTATTATTTTTGCAACAAAATAGTTTTTGCTTATTGTTTAATTTGTAACAGACGGATTATCACCACCTTGCAAAGCACGATTTTCGCTGCGAACCACATAAAGTCTTTAAGGTCCTTAAAGTCCTTAACGACCTTACATCTGCACGGACTTTTTCCGCTCCGCAACCTCTTTTCCGCATCGTTAGTCGATATTGAAGCAACCCCGCAAAATTATCGCACAACGATATGATAAATCGCCATAAAAATTGGTATCGGGAAAAATTATTTATAATTTTCAGCGGCATCATACCTATTTTAGTGAAAGAAAGCGTAAATTTGCAGATTGTCGGAGCATGCCATCACCAAAAAAAGTCTTTAAAGTCCTTAACGACCTTAAAGACCCTAAGGACTTTAACCGACGCCAAGCCGAGCAAAAGCAGACGTCATTCTGAGCGAAGCGAAGAATCTATCCGACAATAAGATGTTTCGCTACGCTCAACATGACGAATAAATTGCCGAGGCGCGAACCGACGCTCGCAGCGCGGGCAGAAACTGCTTGCAGGTTATGCCGAGCAAGGAGGAGGAAAACTCGCATAGCGAAGTTAAGGAGGAAAAGACCGCGTAGCGGGATTAAGGACCCTAAGGACTTTAAGGACCTTAACCACAACATTCGGCAGCGAAACGAGATAAAGAACTAAAAATAGGATAATTAAAGATATAAAGCCCAAAAGTCCCCCTTTACAGAAAGGGGGATTAGGGGGATAGGTAACACGGAAAGAAGAACTCTCCGACGGTCGGCAGAAAGAACCGACAAAGAACTGCAACAACGACAAAAAACGACATAAAACATGGAATACGATTTCAGAAAAATCGAAGCCGAATGGCAGCGAAAATGGAAAGAGCGCGGCACCTACAAGGTTGAAATCGACCCGTCGCGACCGAAATACTATGTCCTCGACATGTTCCCGTATCCGTCGGGAGCGGGTCTGCACGTCGGACACCCGCTCGGCTACATCGCTTCGGACATCTACTCGCGCTACAAGCGTCTTTGCGGCTTCAACGTACTGCATCCGATGGGCTACGACGCGTTCGGACTGCCGGCGGAGCAGTACGCGATACAGACCGGACAGCATCCGGCGATTACAACCGAGCAGAACATCGCCCGCTATCGCGAGCAGTTGGACAAAATCGGTTTCTCGTTCGACTGGGACCGTGAGGTACGCACCTGCGACCCCGAGTACTACAAATGGACGCAGTGGGCGTTCCTGAAAATGTACGACCACTACTACTGCAACGACACGCAGAAGGCGCGTCCGATTTCGGAACTCGTCGATGCGTTCGCAAAATACGGCAGCGAGGGTCTGAATGCCGCCTGCACCGCCGAACAGCACTTCACCGCCGATGAGTGGAACGCGATGGACGAAGCGGGACACGAACGCATACTGCAAAACTACCGTCTGGCGTTCCGCGCCGACACGATGGTGAACTGGTGTCCGCAACTCGGAACGGTACTCGCCAACGACGAAGTCAAGGACGGTCTGTCCGTTCGCGGCGGCTATCCTGTCGAGCAGAAGCGCATGAAACAGTGGCTGCTGCGCGTTACGGCATACGCCCAGCGCATGCTCGACGGTCTGGACACGCTCGATTGGAGCGAGTCGCTCAAAGAGATTCAGCGCAACTGGATTGGTCGTTCGGAGGGCGCGCAGATGTTCTTCGACGTCGAGATGCCCGACGGCTCGACCCGCAAACTCGAAATCTTCACGACCCGTCCCGACACCGTTTTCGGCGTAACGTTCATGGTCATCGCGCCCGAACACGAGTGGATAGGCGACCTCACGACCGCGGAGCAGAAAGCCGACGTCGAAGCCTATATCGAGCAGACCAAGAAGCGTTCGGAGCGCGAGCGAATCGCCGAGACCAAGCGCGTCAGCGGTGTGTTCACCGGCTCGTACGCAATCAATCCGTTCTCCGGCAAGCGCATTCCGATTTACGCCTCGGACTACGTGCTGGCAGGCTACGGCACAGGGGCGATTATGGCTGTTCCGGCACACGACTCGCGCGACTACGCCTTTGCACGCCACTTCGGGCTCGACATCGTTCCCGTAGTTGCGGGCGGCGACCTTTCGGAGTCGTCCTACGACGCCAAGGCGGGCGAGATGATAAACTCCGACTTCCTCGACGGCAAGGATGTCAAGGATGCGATAAAACTGATGTTCGCCGAGGTCGAGAAGCGCGGCATCGGCAAACGTCTGGTGAACTACCGTCTGCGCGACGCGATTTTCTCGCGCCAGCGTTACTGGGGCGAGCCGTTCCCGATTCGCTACGACGGCGAAATCGCGCGTCCGCTCGACGAGAGCGAACTGCCGCTCTGCCTGCCGCCAATCAAGGATTTCGGACCGACCGAGCAGGGCGAACCGCCGTTGGCTCGCGTCGAAGGCTGGGAGTACGAACTCTCGACCATGCCTGGTTTCGCAGGTTCGTCGGCATACTACCTCCGCTACATGGACCCGCACAACGACAAGGCTCTGGTATCCAAGGAGGCTGACGAATACTGGCGCAACGTAGACCTCTACGTCGGCGGCATCGAGCATGCGACGGGACACCTGATGTACTCGCGTTTCTGGAACATGTTCCTCTACGACTTAGGCTACGTCTGCGAGAGCGAGCCGTTCCGCAAACTCGTCAATCAGGGTATGATTCAGGGTCGCTCCAACTTCGTTTACCGCGTCGTCGGCACGAACAAGTTCGTTTCGCTCGGCTTGCGCGACCGGTACCAGACGCAGGAGATTCACGTGGACGTGAACATCGTCAAGAACGACATTCTCGACCTCGAAGCGTTCCGCAAGTGGCGTCCCGAGTTCGCCGACGCCGAGTTCATCCTCGAAAACGGACAGTACGTCTGCGGCTGGGCGGTCGAGAAGATGTCGAAGTCGATGTACAACGTCGTGAACCCCGACTTCATCGTCGAGCAGTACGGAGCCGACACGCTGCGCATGTACGAGATGTTCCTCGGACCGCTCGAACAGTCGAAGCCTTGGGACACCAACGGCATCGACGGCGTACACAAGTTCCTCAAAAAGTTCTGGCGCATGTTCCACGACCGCAACGGCGAGTGGGCATTGACCGACGAAAAGGCTACGCCGAAGGAGTTGAAGACGCTGCACAAGACCATCCGCAAGGTGCGCGAGGATATAGAAAACTTCTCGTTCAACACCTCGGTGGCGGCATTCATGATATGTCTCAACGAGTTGGGCGAGTGCCGCAAGCGCGAGATACTCGAACCGCTCACCATCCTGCTCGCACCGTTCGCACCGCACATCGCCGAACAGTTGTGGTCGATGATGGGACACGCGACGAGCGTCTGCGACGCACGCTATCCGGAGTCCGACGAGAAATATCTGGTCGAGGATTCGTTCGAATACCCCGTCATGGTGAACGGCAAACTGCGTTTCAAGCAGGAATACCCGCTCTCGATGACTGCCGAGCAGTTGCAGGCGAACATCGTAACGAAAGAGGAGGCGCAGAAGTGGCTCGAAGGCGCAACGCCGAAGAAGATAATCGTCGTACACGGCAAAATCATAAACATCGTAAAGTAACGGCAATGAAACGCATATTCCTTACGCTTCTGCTTGCCGCAGCGACCCTCGCGGCATCGGCGCAGAAGACCGTCGAGGTCGAAAGCACCGCCGACGAAGTCGTCAAGTGGTGGAACAACGCTACCGCACCTCACACCAATGAAGAGACGCGCGACGAGCGGTTCGACGCCTCGAACCACTTGGAATGCACCTCCGAAACGGCATTCTTCATCTACAAAGCCGACCCAGCCAAGGCGACCGGACAGGGTGTCGTCATCGTCCCGGGCGGCGGATACCGCAAGGTGTGCATCTCGAAGGGACTGTCGCTGGCGGAGTGGTTCCGCGAGAACGGCATCACGACGACAGTGCTCAAATACCGTCTGCCGAACCTCGGACACAAGGAAGTGCCGCTCGAAGACACGCAGGCGGCGTTGAAATACATGCGCGACAACGCTGCTCGGCTGGGCATCGACCCGTCGAAAGTCGGCATCTGCGGAGGTTCGGCGGGAGGACATCTCGCCGCCGCAGCCAACTATCTGCTGCCCGCCGACGAGAAACCGGCTTTCTCGATTCTGTTCTACCCAGTAATCTGCGGCACGACATGGTCGAACCTCGGACAGTTCAACACGATACGCCAGTTTCTGGGTATCGACCGCACACCGGCGGAGGTGGAACGCTACTCGGCAGAGAACATGGTAGACGGAACCATTCCGCCGACGATGCTGCTGCTGAGCGACGACGACTACATCGCGCCGGTACTCAACTCGACGGTTTACTACAAGGCGCTGAAACGTCATGGCGTGAAGGCGACGATGCACGTCTACCCGTCGGGCGGACACGGCTGGGCAGGCAAGAACAGTTTCGAGTACGACGCCGACTACAAGGCGGCGATTCTCGACTGGCTCGCCGGAATGAACGAAACGAACTAAAAAACTGCTAATAACATGAAAAGATTCATCACTGCACTGGCTATTGCCGCTCTTTGCGCATCCGGTGCATCGGCACAAAAGACTATTTCGGTCGAGAACAACGCCGACAAAGTCATCAAATGGTGGGACAACAAGACCGCTCCGCACTCCAACGAGGAGACCAAGGATGAGGAACTCAACAAATCGATGCACTTCTCGCATACTTCCGAAACGGTGTTCTACGTTTACAAGGCAGACCCGTCGAAGGCGACGGGGCAGGGAGTGGTCGTGCTGCCGGGCGGCGGATACAGCAAGGTCTGCATCGCCCACGAGGGCTTCGCCATGGGCGAATGGTTCAAGGCGAACGGCATCACGGCGGTAGTCGTCAAGTACCGTCTTCCGAACCTCGGACACAAGGAGGTTCCGCTCGAAGACGCTCAGGCGGCATTGAAATACATGCGCGACAACGCGAAGAAACTCGGCATCGACCCCGCGAAGGTCGGCATCTGCGGAGGTTCGGCGGGAGGACACCTCGCGGCTTACACCTCGACGTTCACGCCCGACGCCGAGAAACCCGCGTTCTCGATACTGTTCTACCCCGTCATAACGGGTACCACGTGGCATACCCACCATAACACGTTCCGCTATCTGCTTGGCGACAGGCGCACGCCGGCGCAGCAGGAGTACTATTCGCTCGAAAACCGCGTCAGCGAGACCACGCCGCCGACAATCCTGCTTTTGAGCGACGACGACCGGGTCGTACCGCCAATCAGTTCGATTCTCTACTACGAGGCTCTGAAACGCCACGGAGTGAAGGCGACGATGCACATCTACCCGTCGGGCGGACACGGCTGGGCAGGCAAGGATACGTTCAAATACGCCGAGGATTACCGTCGCGCGCTGCTCGACTGGCTCTCGACGCTGGAATAGAAATAAAACTTGGCAACTATATACAACTCTATACCGAATCAGGTTATAGCAAGTATTCGGATGTCTGACGGTTGTGGTTCTCGCGGCTTTGCCGCGTATACAGATTTGACCCACCCCCAAACCCCCGCCTTAGGCAGGGGCTTCGGTCGGAACCCGCAAGGACATACGGTCTTGGAACAATGTTAGTGTAAAATTGTATGTAATCGCCTAAAACAACCAATACGAAATATGGCAGACAATTCGATTTTAATGCGTCTTGACGGACTGAAAATCAAGTACGAGGAGTTGGGACAGAAACTGACCGACCCCGAGGTGATTTCGGACGTCAAGTCGTTCGTACAGTACAACAAGGAATACAAGGAACTCGAACCGATTATCGAGACTTCGGAGCGTTACCGCAAGGCGATAGCCGACCTCGCCGACGCCAAGGACATTCTCGCCAACGAAAAGGACGAGGACTTCCGCGAAATGGCGCGCGCCGAGGTTGCCGAACTCGAACCGGCAATCGAGAAGATGGAGGAGGAGATAAAACTGCTGCTCATCCCGAAAGACCCGCAGGACGCGAAGAACGCGGTACTCGAAATCCGCGGCGGCACGGGCGGCGACGAAGCGGCGATTTTCGCCGGCGACCTGATGCGCATGTACACCAAATACATCGAGTCGAAGGGGTGGCGATACGAAATCACCTCGTTCTCGGAGGGTGCTGCGGGCGGTTACAAGGAAGTAATCCTCAAAGTCACGGGCAGCAACGTCTACGGAACGCTCAAATACGAATCGGGCGTCCACCGCGTGCAGCGCGTGCCGCAGACCGAAACGCAGGGTCGCGTCCACACGTCGGCGGCGTCGGTGGCGGTGCTTCCCGAAGCGGACGAATTCGACGTCGAGGTTTCGTGGAACGACATCCGCAAGGATATTTTCTGCGCCTCGGGACCGGGCGGACAGTCGGTCAATACGACCTACTCGGCAATCCGTCTGACGCACATTCCGACGGGTATCGTCGTGCAGTGCCAGGACCAGAAGTCGCAGTTGAAGAATACCGACAAGGCGTTCGAGGAGTTGCGCACGCGAATCTTCAACCTCGAATACCAGAAGTATCTCGACGAAATCGCGTCGAAGCGAAAGACGCTGGTTTCGACGGGCGACCGTTCGGCGAAAATCCGTACCTACAACTATCCGCAGGGACGAATCACCGACCACCGCATCAACTACACGATTTACAACCTCGCGGCATTCATGGACGGCGACATTCAGGACTGCATCGACCACCTGATAGTAGCCGAGAACGCCGAACGACTGAAAGAATCGGAACTGGGATAAAACTGTGTAATATGGAGAATCGTATAAAATCTCAAAGAAACAGGACATTAACCGTAGCGGAATCCGAATTTGCAGCATTGAAAGAAAGATTGGTATCTCTTTCAATGCTGCAAGCCGGCACGCCTATCATCAACAAAACCATAAATGCCGATGTATTAGATGCCCTGCCATATATTCCCGACGGATTTGCAGACTTAATAATCATTGATCCTCCGTATAACTTATCCAAAAATTTCAACGGGCTTCACTTTAAGTCCATGTCGAATGAAGAATATTTAGATTACTTGTACAGTTGGTTTCCAGCAGTTATAAAAAAACTAAAACCGACAGGGTCATTATATTTATGCGGAGACTGGAAATGCACATCCGCATTACAGCAAATTCTGTCCGAGCATCTTACAATATTAAACAGAATTACATGGCAACGCGAAAAAGGACGTGGTGCGACATCTAACTGGAAAAACGGCATGGAAGATATTTGGTTTGCTGTTGCAAATCCGAAAGAATACTATTTTAATCTTGATGCCGTAAAAATACGCCGAAAAGTTATCGCGCCATATAAAAGCAACGGAAAACCGAAAGATTGGGAGGAAACCTCGGACGGCAATTTCAGGATGACTTGTCCCTCAAATTTCTGGGATGATATAAGTGTTCCGTTTTGGTCTATGCCGGAGAACACGCCTCATCCGACACAAAAACCGGAAAAACTATATGCCAAACTAATTCTCGCATCCACAAAAAAAGGCGATGTCGTATTTGATCCCTTTTTAGGCAGCGGAACGGCAAGTGTCGTATCAAAAAAACTTAACCGAAATTTTTGTGGCATAGAGATGAACGAAGAATATTGTGTTTGGGCTGAAAAACGGTTATTAAATGCAGAAACAGACAATAACATTCAAGGATACGACAACGGTGTATTTTGGGAAAGGAATTCAACGAATGAAAGACACACAAAAAATAAAATAATCCAAACAAACGTGAACAAGTTATTTTAAGTAAAGTTATATCATATGATTACGCTCTGTCAAATGACCGAAATCGAAGCATCGGTATTGAATCTCCTCAACACCAGTGCCAGAAATATAGTATCGACAATATCCATGCGTTCACCTCGGGCTGTTGGAGATGCAATACAAGAATTTCTTGGGTCGCAAAACGGATTAAAAAACAGCATTCCGTCTTCATTGATTCAATCTTTTGAGAATGATTTCGCAAGAAGATCAATGGAAGACATGGCATTTTTGGACAATGACGGATGTTATTTTGCCATAGATACCAAAACCCACAATTTGGGGACCTTATTCAATATGCCAAATCTTATTTCAGTGAAAAGATTGGCAAATTTCTACAAAAACGACACTAATTTTTTCTGTATATTCATAGTTGAATATAGAATTATTGACAATAGTATAGAATATACCGCCTGTCATTTCAGACCGATAGAATCATTTTCGTGGGATTGTCTGACATTGGGAGCTTTGGGCTGGGGACAAATTCAGATTGCAAATGCCAATAAATTGATTTTCTCGGAATCAATCGACAGAAAGGCATGGATGCTGAAACTTTGCGAATATTTAGAACAATTTTACGACATGGAAATAGATAAAATAAATAATCGCAAATTATGGTTCTCCGACATTAAAACGTTTTGGGAAAATAAGTAATATTTTATGCTCCGCCCGCTCTCCATACTTTTCGCCTCGCTGTGGCTCGCGACAGCCGCAGCGCAGAAGCCTGCGCCGCTCTACATAGTGAACGGCGTGGAGACGGAGAGCGTCGCCCATATCCCGACCGCCGACATCGAGAGCATAACGCCGCTCGAAGCCGACGAGGAGACCATCGCCAAATACGGCGAGCGGGCGAACAACGGCGTAATCATCGTAACTCTGCGCTACGACCGACCGGCACGTTTCACGGGCGGCGACTCGTTCAACGATTATGTCGCCGGACACGTCAAGTGGGCAGACCACTACCCCGCCGCGAGGGTCGTCATGCGTTACACCGTCGCAGCCGACGGAACGCTGACATTGGGAGAAACTCTGGAATGCACCGACGCGCGGCTGCGCAAAAAGGTCATCACGGCGGTGAAGAACGCTCCCGCATGGGAACCCGCGACAAAGGACGGCAAGGGAGTGGAGAGCGAATACGTTCTGTCGGTACAACTGCCGAAAGGCAAGCCGATGCCGACCGAACCCTATATAATCATAATGTAGGACGCGGCATGACGGAGCGCAAATACATAACGCTTTCGGAGTTGCAGTCGCACATAGCGTCCGCGCTCTGCGACGCACTGCCGCTGCCGCTGTGGGTGAGTGCCGAAATCGCCGAGATGAAGGTGAACTACTCGGGACACTGCTATCTCGAACTCGTCGAAAAGCCCGCAGGGACGGAAGCCGACGGCGTGGCGAAGGCTCAGGCGCGCGGCGTAATCTGGCGGAGCGCGTATCCGCGCATCGCCGCATATTTCGAGCAGGAGAGCGGCAGGCGGCTGGCTGCGGGAATGAAGATTCTCGCCAAGGCGACGGTGAACTATCATCCGCTCTACGGACTGTCGTTGCAGATTACCGACATAGACCCCGCCTACACGATAGGCGACATGGAGCGGCAGAAGCAGCAGACAATAGCGCAGTTGCAGCGCGACGGCGTGTGGGACATGAACCGCGAGACGCCGATGCCCGAGGTAGTGCAGCGCATAGCGGTCGTTTCGAGCGCGTCGGCGGCAGGCTACCGCGACTTCATGCGCGAGACGGGCAAAAGCCCCTACCGGTTCCGCATCGAACTTTTCGAAGCGGTGATGCAGGGTACGGCGAGCGAACGCAGCATAATCGACGCCCTGTCCGCCGTCGCAGCCCGCGAAGAGGAGTTCGACGCAGTGGCGATAATCCGCGGAGGAGGTGCGACGAGCGACCTGAACTGCTACAATTCGTACCTGCTCGCATCGTATGTCGCGCAGTTTCCGCTGCCCGTACTGACGGGCATCGGACACGACAAGGACGTGAGCGTCGCCGACATGGTCGCCCACACGATACTCAAAACGCCTACCGCCGTCGCGGCATGGCTCAACGAGCTGGCGGCGGATTTCGACGGAGCATTGGAATATGCGGCGGTACGGCTGCGCGAATCCTGCGCACGGACGACGCACCGCCACACGCTGCGGTTGCAGTCTCTCGCCGGCGAGATACGGAGCAGGGCGAGGTTGAGGCTCTCGGACGCTGCGGCGCGCACGACAGCCGCCGAAACGGCGTTGCGGCAGTCGGCTACCGACACTCTGCGGCGCGAGACGCAGCGCATCACGTCGCTCGCGGCACTCGCCGAGGGATATGCCCCCGAGAGAATCATGCGGCTGGGATTCGCCGTCGCACGGTCGGGAGGGCTGGTTCTGCGAAGCATAGAAACGGTGAAAACGAACGACAAAATAGAACTCGAAGTTGCCGACGGCACGATAATCGCCACGGTAATCGGCACGACGGGCAAAGAACACGACCGACAAGATGGCTAAAAAGACTTCGGACAAGATGAACTACGGCGAAGCGATGGCGGAAATCGAGAAGATTCTGGCATCGCTCCAAAGCGAGAACGCCGATGTGGACACGCTCACCGAACGGGTGAAGCGGGCTTCGGAACTCATCGCCGCCTGCCGCGCCAAACTGCGCAAGGCGGAGAGCGACGTGAACGCGATTTTCGAGAAGGAGAACGAATAACAGGACGACCTGATGGGAGTGATGAAACATACGGTACACTGGGCGTTGAACCACCTGCCCCGCACGTTCCTGCAACGTGTGGCGGACTTCTCCGTACCCATGTTCGGACTGTTCTACCTCGGTCGCGGGCGCGAATGCCCGATATGCGGCGTCCGGCGGCGCAAATTCCTGCCCTACGGCTACGTCGTATCGCGCGAAAACGCGCTCTGCCCGCGCTGTCTGTCGCTCGAACGGCACCGGCTGCTGTGGCTCTATCTGCAACGCGAAACGTCGCTGTTCGACGAGTTCTCCTACCCGACGATACTTCATATCGCACCCGAAGTGTGCCTGAAACGGCAGTTCGAGGAGCGTTACGCCGAATCGTCGCACCCCGAACGCTACATCACTGCTGATTTGGAAAGCCCGCTCGCAAAGATTCACTTCGACGTGCAGGCGATACCGCTCGCCGACGAAAGCATCGACGTCGTAATCTGCAATCATCTGCTCGAACACGTCGAGGACGACCGCAAGGCTCTTGCCGAACTACGGAGGGTGATGAAGAGCGGCGGCTGGGGAGTGCTGCTCTCGCCGGTGGACATTTCGCTCGCGGCGACAATCGACGATGACGGCACATCCACGCCCGAGGAGCGCACGCGCCGATTCGGGCAGTACGACCATCGCCGTGCCTACGGGCGCGACTACCCCGACCGGCTGCGCGAAGCGGGATTCCGTGTCGAGGACATCGACTACTCGGCGACGCTGTCGGTCGAGGAGCGCGAGACATTCGCTCTGACGGGCGAACATTTATACATAGTCAGAAAGCCCTGACGCAAAAAGAGAAAGGAGAAGAGATGGAGGAAGCGAAAACAGGCAGAGAGGTACTCGGACGATACGGCAGACTGCGCACTGCGGTGGCGTCGTCGTTCTCGGAGAAGACGCAACGGCTGGTGGACGAGGCGATAGAGTACGCAGACCGGCATATCGGCACGCTCGTGCGCTACGACGGCACGCCGATGCTCGACCACGACGTCGAGGTGGCGCGCATCGTCGTCGAGGAAATCGGGCTGGGACGCAACTCCTCGGTGGCGTCGGTACTGCACGACACCGTCCGCATCGCCGCCAAGAACGATGACGGCTCGCTCGAAGGTCTGCTCGCCGAAATCCGCGAAAAGTTCGGCGACGAGGTCGTCGGAATCGTCGTCGGGCTGTCAAACATCTCCGAACTCAAACTCAACATGCAGTCGGAGCAGGCGTCCAATTTCCGCGACATGCTCGTCGCCTATTCGGAAGACCCGCGCGTGATACTCATCAAACTCGCCGACCGCCTCGAAGTGATGCGCTCGCTCGCGATGTTCCCGGGCAACAAACGGCTCAAAAAGAGTTGGGAGAGCATGAACCTCTATGCGCAAATCGCCCACAAACTCGGTCTGTACAACATCAAGAGCGAACTCGAAGACCTCGCGTTGAGTTGGCTCGAACCCGACGACTACCGCCACATCAGCACCAAACTGAAAGACAGCGAGCGCGAGCGTCTCGACTTCATCGCGCGTTTCGTCGAACCTATCGAACGCGGGCTGAAATCGGCAGGCATACAATATCACATAAAGAGCCGCACCAAGTCCATCTACTCGATATGGAACAAGATGCGCAAGCAGCACGTCCCGTTCGAGGGCGTCTACGACATCTTCGCCATCCGCATCATCATCGACTGTCCGAAGGAGCAGGAGAAGATGCAGTGCTGGACGGTCTATTCCATCGTCAGCGACATCTACACGCCGAACACCGAGCGTATGCGCGACTGGATAACGATTCCGAAGTCGAACGGCTACGAATCGCTGCACACGACCGTTTCGGCAGGCGACGGCAAGTGGGTCGAGATACAGATACGCTCCGAACGCATGGACGACGTCGCCGAACTCGGTATCGCGGCGCACTGGCGTTACAAGGGCGTGAACCAGGGCGCACGCACCAGCGAACAGTGGCTCTCGCGGCTGCGCGAACTGCTCGACGAAACCAAGGAGGGCATCGCCGAGCGTTTCGACGCCAAACCCGCTTCGGACGAGATATTCGTCTTCACGCCCAACGGCGATATCCGCAAACTGCCCGAGGGTGCGACGCTGCTCGACTTCGCATTCGACATCCACACCAATCTCGGTACGACATGTTCGGGCGGAAAGGTGAACGGACGCGCCGTACCTATCCGCGAGCCGCTGAAAAACGGCGACATCGTCGAGATTTTCACCCAGAAGAACCAGTCGCCCAAGGCGGACTGGCTCAACTTCGTCGTAACCGCCAAGGCGCGCGGCAAAATCAAGTCGTTCCTGCGCGAGGAGCAGGCGAAGAACGCCAAGTTGGGCAGGGAGGAGTTGGAACGCAAACTCAAAAACTGGAAGTTCCCGAAGAGCATCGACGAGGTGGTCGCCTATCTGTGCAAGTACTACAAGCAGCGCACCGGAACGGCACTCTACGAACTCGTCGCGACGCAGAAAATCGATTTGGGCGTAGTCAAGGAGTTGCTTGCCAAGTGGATTTCGGGCGAAGCGGACGAACTGCGCCGCGCCGCCGAGCGGGCGAGGAGCAAGAACATGGCGGCTCCCGCATCGCAGCCTGGCGACGCGCTCATAATCGACGAAAGCATCAACAACATCGTATACAAACTCGCCAAATGCTGCAACCCGATAAAGGGCGACGACATCTTCGGATTCGTGACCATCAATTCGGGCATCACCATCCACCGCACGGACTGCCCGAACGCCAAGCGCATGCGCGAGAACTATCCGTACCGAATCATGGAGGCGCGCTGGCGCGAGCAGGCGCAGGGAGCGTTCCGTGCGACGATAGCCATCACGATTCAGGATTCGGCGGGCGTGGTGAACCAGATTACCGAGACCGTCAGCCGCGACCTGAAACTCAACATCCGTTCGATAAACATCTCCTCGCGGGGCGACGGAACGGGCGTGGGAACACTCAGCGTCGAGGTGCCGTCGGTCGGAATCGTCGATTCGCTGATACACGCGATAATGCGCATAAAGGGTGTCCAGCGGGCATATCGGGTGAACAATTAAACGAAAAAGATTTAACATTTCGCCATAAAACGTATCTTATAAAAAATGTACATACAAACCATATAATAATTACCTAAACACAAAACCATAATGAAAAGACTATTACTATTCTGTGCCGCAGCGACGATGTTCGCATCATCGGCATTCGCACAAAGCACTTTCTCCTCGCAACTACCTGTAAAGGCGCGCAAGGGAGCGACCGTGGTCGGCGTCGTCGAAGCCGACGGCAAGCCGTTGCAGGGCGTGGTCGTATCGGACGGCTACGAGGTTACGACCACCGACAAGAAGGGTTGCTACTATCTCGATTCGGCGAAGAAGAACGGCAACGTATTCATCACCATTCCTTCGGGTTACGAAGTCAATGCCGAGAACGCGATGCCGCAATACTGGGCTGCGCTGACCGCACCGGCGACCGAGACCGAACGTCATGATTTCGCACTCAAAGCCGTCGAGAACGACAAGCACGCAATCATGGCCATCACCGACATCCACCTCTCCAATCAGATGGAAGACCTGAAACAGTTCAACGGCAAGTTCATGCCGCGTCTGAACGAGGAGATTGCCAAATACCGTTCGCAGGGCATTCCGGTCTACACAATATGCATGGGCGACAGCAGTTTCGACATGTTCTGGTACGACTTCCTCTACGAAATCGAGGATTTCCGCGCCACGCTCCGCGACTCCGAATACCCTACGCCGGTATTCCACGCCATGGGCAACCACGACAACGACGGCGCGACGCCTGCCGATGCCGACACCGACTTCAACGCCACCGCGAAATACCGCAAGGCGTTCGGTCCGACCTACTTCTCGTTCAACATCGGCGGCATCCACTACGTAATGCTCGACAACGTGGTTTACCACAACGAGAAACTGCCGTCGATGAAGAAGTTCAAGGGCATCTACGGCGCACGCAACTACGACCGCTACGTCAGCGACGAACAGATGGAGTGGCTCAAAAAGGATTTGGCGTTCGTCGCCGACAAGAACACGCCGATAGTAATCGGCATGCACTGCCCGATATACCGCTACAAGAATCTGATGGACGGCAAGGTCGAAACCCGATTCTCCGTTCCCGATAAGGCGGCGGAACTTTCCGAAATCCTCAAAGACTTCAAGCAGGTTCACTTCGTAACCGGACACAACCACAAGAACAACACCAGTTACGGCAAGGACGACCCGTCGCAGCCGCTGATTGCCAATACCGTCGACCACAACATCGGTGCCGTATGCGGCGCATGGTGGTTCACGGGCGCACACGGCGGTCTGACGCTCAGCAAGGAGGGAACTCCCGCCGGATTCGAGGTCTTCACCGCCGACGGACAGAACCTCGAATGGTACTACACGACCGTCGACGACGGAGCCGACAAGCAGTTCCGCTCGTTCGACCTCAACCGCGTGCGCGAGTATTTCCGCACCGACCCCGAGGTACGCGTATTCTTCGACCACTATCCGAAGCGTCAGAATTACGCCAACGTCAAGGACAACCGCGTGATGATAAACGTATGGGCATGGGAGCCGACATGGAAAATATCGGTCAAGGAGAATGGCAGGGAGTTGGCGGTAGAGCGCAAAAAGGCTGAAAACCCGCTGGCTATCCTCTCCTATTTCATTCCGAAGACCGTATGGAACCGCGATTTCCCTGCCAAGTACGGCAACCGCGTGAAGACTCCGCACATGTTCTTCGTAACGGCATCCGCACCGGATTCGACGCTCGAAATCACCGTTACCGACACTTTCGGCAAGGAGTACAAGGAGATAATGATTCGCCCGAAAGAGTTCTCCAAAACGATGAAATAAAAAACCTTAAACCGAACAACCAACTTAACTTACAATAACCATGAAAAGACTATTGACATTCTGTGCCGCAGCGACGATGCTCGCATCGTCCGTATCCGCACAAAGCACATTCAGTTCGCAACTGCCCGTAAAGGCGCGCAAAGGAGCGACCGTCATGGGTGTGGTCGAAGCCGACGGCAAGCCGTTGCAGGGCGTAGCCGTATCGGACGGTTACGAAATCACGACCACCGACAAGAAGGGCTGCTACTACCTCAACTCCGATAAGAAGAACGGCAACGTCTTCATCACCATCCCTTCGGGCTACGAAACCTCGCTGCGCGAGACGGGACAGCCCGACTACTGGGCATTGCTCACCGAGCCTGCGACCGAAATCGAACGCCACGACTTCGCGCTGAAAGCAGTGGACAACACGAAGCACGTCATGCTCGCCATGACCGACATCCACCTCGCCAACATGTACAACGACGTGGAGCAGTTCAAGACCATCGCCATGCCGCGTGTCCGCGAGGAGGTCGAGAAATACCGTTCGCAGGGCATTCCGGTCTATGCGATGTGCATGGGCGACAGCAGTTTCGACATCTACTGGTACGATTTCCTCTATGACATCGACAATTTCCGTTCGACGCTCGGCGACGTGAAGTTCCCCGTACCGATTTTCCACGCTATGGGCAACCACGACAACGACGGCGCAACGCCGTGCGATGCCGATACCGACTTCAACGCCACCCGAAAATACCGCAAGGCGTTCGGTCCGACCTACTATTCGTTCAACCTCGGCGGCATCCACTACATCATGCTGGACAACATCGTCTACAAGAACGAGCCGGGCGGCAAAAAGGCGAAGAACATCGCCGGTGCGCGCAACTACGACCACTACGTGTCGCAGGAGCAACTCGACTGGCTCGCCAAGGATTTGGCACTCGTAGCCGACAAGAAAACTCCGATAGTAATCGGCATGCACTGCCCCGTTTACCGCTACAAGAACCGCATGGACGGCAAAATCGAGACCCTCTACCGCACCAAGGACGCCAAACCTAACGACGAATTGGCGAAGAAGTTCTCGGAGGTCCTGAAAGATTTCGCCGAGGTACATTTCTTCACCGGACACACCCACCGCAACGCAACCTGCTACGGCAAGGACGACCCGTCGTGGCCCAACATCGCCAACACCATCGACCACAATATCGGCGCAGTCTGCGGTTCGTGGTGGCGTTCGAGCGCGCTCGGCGGAGCGAGCCTCGGTCCTGACAGCGCACCTTCGGGATTCGAGGTGATACCGGTGGACGGCACCCGCATGGAGTGGTACTGGACATCGCTCGACGACGGCGCAGGCAAGCAGTTCCGCACGTTCGACATCAATTCGGTACGCGACTACTACCGCAACTCGGGCGAGATGCAGGCGTTCCTGAGCCACTATCCTAAACGCACCGATTTCGGCAAGGCGGAGGACAACCTCGTCTACATCCACGTCTGGGCATGGGAGCCTACCTGGAAAATCACCGTCAAGGAGAACGGCAAGGAGATTCCGGCAGTGCGCAAGCCGCTCGAAAACCCGCAGTACACGCTCGATTACTGGATACCGAAAGCGGTATGGGAGCGTTCGTTCCTCAAAAAGTACGGCAAGGACCTCTGCCCTCACATGTTCCTCGTGAAGGCATCGGCACCCGATTCGACGCTCGAAATCACCGTTACAGACACCTTCGGACACGAATACACCGAAACGATGATTCGCCCGAAAGAGTTCTCGAAAGCGATGCACTAACAGAAAAAGACCTTAAAGTCGTTAAGGTCTTTAAGGACTTTAACGACCTTATTTACCGGCGAAGAACGCAATTATCGTTCTTCGCCGCTTTTTTGTCGCATAATGTCTTCCGTTCGGGAAAATATGACTATATTTGTCTGATAAATAATTAAGACTTAAATGGACAAATCATACGTCATAGGTTTGGACTACGGTTCGGACTCCGTCAGGGCGATTCTCGTCGATGCTCTGACCGGCGAACAGGCTGCCGAGGCGGTACACTACTACGCCCGCTGGAAAGAGGGGCTGTACTGCGATGCAGCCGCAAATCAATTCCGCCAGCACCCGCTCGACTATTCGGAGGGGCTCGAAACGACCGTCAAGGCGGTACTCGACGCCCGCCGCGACCTCGCGCCTTTCGTGCGCGCAATTGCGGTAGACACCACGGCGAGTACGCCGGCTCTCGCCGACGAGCATCTGACGCCGCTGGCTATGCACGACCGCTACAAGGACAATCCCAACGCGATGTTCGTCCTCTGGAAAGACCATACGGGCGAGCAGGAGGCAGCCGAAATCAACCGCGCCTGCGCCGAAAGCGCGACCAACTACTCGAAATTCACCGGCTACCACTACTCTTCGGAGTGCTTCTGGTCGAAAGTCCTGCACCTGCTGCGCGCCGACGAGCAGGTACGGCGCGACGCCTACACGGTCGTCGAGTGCTGCGACTGGATTCCGGCGATACTGACGGGCAACACCTCGCCCGAAAAGGCGAAGATGGGACACTGCTGCGCCGGTCAGAAGATGTTCTGGTCGGAGGAGTGGGGCGGATTCCCGCCGCGCGAGTTCTTCGAGCGCATCGACCCGATGCTGCTGCCGATTCTCGACACGCTGCATCCCAACAAATATACCTGCAACAAGCCTTACGGCACCATCTCGAAAGAGTGGGCAGCGAAATTCGGACTCCCCGAGAGCGTGATAATCGGCGTCGGCAACGTCGATTCGCACCAGGGTGCAATCGGCGCGGGCGTAGCCTACAAGACCGCCGTAATCAACCTCGGCACGTCGGCAGGCTGCATGGTCGTGATGCCGAAGGAAAAACTCGGCGACAGAATCATCGACGGCGTGTTCGGTCAGGTGGACAGTTGCATCCTGCCCGACATGATAGGTTTCGAGGTCGGGCTGTCGGCATTCGGCGACGTCTACGCTTGGTTCAAACGCATACTCTCGTATCCGACCCAATCCATCCTCGCTCACACCGAGACCGTCGCTCCCGAAATCCGCGAGCGGCTCGTCGAGGAGGTCGAGGACGGCATCATGCGCCGTCTTACCGAGGATGCCGCGGCACTGCCTCTGCGCGAGGACGCACCGTTCGCGACCGACTGGATTAACGGTCGCCGCTCGCCTGCGCCGAACCAGAAGTTGTGGGGTTCGCTCATGGGGCTGCGCATCTCGACCGCTGCGCCCGAACTCTACTTCGCGCTGGTCGAATCGACGGCATTCGCAATCCGCGCAATCGTAGACCACCTCACGAAAAACGGAATCGAGATAGAGCGCATCATCGGCGTGGGCGGCATTTCGCAGAAGTCGCCGTTCGTGATGCAGATGCTCGCCGACGTCATCGGCAAGAAAATCGACGTTTCGGAGTGCAAACAGTCGTGCGCGCTCGGTTCGGCAATCTGCGCTTCGGTCGTAGGCGGCATCTACCCGACCATCGAGGCTGCACAGAAGGCGATGTGCCGCCCGATAATGCGCGTGTACGAGCCTAATCCTGCTGTCGCCGACCATTTCGACCGCCGCTACGCGCTCTACCGCGCCGCCGACCGCTTCACCCAGGAACTCGTAAAGGACAAATAAACCAAGGATTCGCAACATATATTACTTATAATACCTATATTACCTATATTACCTATATTACCTATATTACCTATATTACCTATATCGAATAACTTAACATAACCTATAAACCAAAAAACCAACCATGAATCCAAACAAAAGAAAATGGTATATCGTGGCGACGATGTTCATCGCCATTATATGCAACTATCTCGACCGCCAGTTGCTGTCGATTCTGAAACCCGAAATCCTCGACCACTTCGGCATCGGAAACCTCGAATACGCATGGATAGTGAACGTATTCCTTATCTGCTACGCCACGATGTATCCGATTTCGGGCATGCTCGTGGACAAGTTCGGTCCGAAGCGCGTCATGCTCGCCGGCATCACGATATGGTCGCTCGCCTGCATCGGCGGCGGTATGGCTCCCAACGCCACCGTATTCGCAATCTGCCGCGGCATCCTCGGTCTCGCCGAGCCTACGATTTTCGCCGGTCAGTTGATTGCCGTTACGATGTGGTTCGAGAAACGCCAGCGCGCTACGGCTAACTCGCTCTGCACCAACGGCGGTTCCATAGGTGCCGTCATCGCACCGGTAGTCATCGCATGGCTCATGGGCTACTTCGATTCGTGGCAGCACGTATTCTATATCGCAGGTATCACGGGTCTCGTCATCGCCCTCGTATGGCAGTTCATGTACACCACCCCTCCGCAGGAGATTCTGGAAAAGACCGTCAATGCCGACAAACTGTCGGAGGGCGGCAAACAGCAGAAGTCGTTCACCCTCGGCGGACTGTTCAAGACCAAGACCCTTTGGGGCGGTATCCTCATCCGCCTTATCAGCGACCCCGTATGGTATTTCTGCTGCTTCTGGCTGCCTGGATTCCTGCGCACGATGGGCGAAACCGAAGGTCTGTCGAATGAACAAACGCTCAATATGATACAGTGGATAGGCGGTATTCCGTTCCTTGTCGGCGCAATCGGAGGTATCCTCACCTCGATGTGGTCCGACGTCCTTATTCGCCACGGAATGGAGGCTCTGAAAGCACGCAAGAAGGTGCTTATCACCATGGCTTTCCTCGCACCGGTCGTAGCCCTCGTACCGCTCGTCAGCGGCAGCGCGATGCCGTTCGCATGGCGCGTGGGACTCGTCGTGGCACTGTTCTGCATCATCGCCGTACTCTGCAACTCGTGGCTCTACACCGCACCGGTAACCCTCGTCGAGCAGTTCCCTATCAAGAACGCCGCGAGCGTCATGGGTATCTGCTGCGGAGCGGGCGCGCTCGGCAGCGTAGTGTTCAACCAGTTCGTGGGTTCGATTCCGGAGGCGGCATGGACCATCCTGTTCTGCTGCATGGGCACGCTGCATCTGTTCGCCGCAATCGTGATGTGGAAGATGGTGCGTCCGGAGTCGCCCGAAAAAGCCGAATAAACCGATATGTCGTCATTCTGAGCGAAGCGAAGAATCTAAAAATAACAGATGTTTCGCTGCGCTCAACATGACGAACCGGCAATAATGCAGAAAATAATTATATAAACCATATATTACGCAATGAAAACCATCAAAGAACCCGCACGCGAAATAGGTGTCCGTGCGGAAGTGGACGTTCTCGTAGTGGGCGGAGGTCCATCGGGAATCATGGCGGCGGAAGCGGCTGCCAAGGACAAGAATCTGAAAGTGATGCTCATCGAGAGCCGCGGATTCCTCGGCGGCAACCTCACCATCGGTCTGCCGATTCTCTCGTTCCTCGGACCGAAAGGCAATCAGGTGATTCAGGGTGCCGCACAGAAATTCATCGACCGTCTGCGCGCCAAGAATGCGGCGGGCGAGCACAAACGTTGCAAGAACCACATGAGCCTCACCATCATCGACCCTGAGGAGGTGAAGACCACGGCATGGGAAATCATGGACGAGGCGGGCGTGAACGTACTGTGCTACACGTTCGTGTCGGACTCCATCGTCGAGAACGGCGAGGTGAAGGGCGTAATCATCGAGAGCAAGGCGGGTCGCGAAGCGATTCTGGCAAAGACCGTCATCGACTGTACGGGCGACGGCGACGTTGCGTTCCGTGCGGGCGTCGAGTGCCGCAAGGGCGACAAGGAGGGCGGCATGCAGCCTCCGACGCTGATGTACTCGATGCGCGGCGTGGAGATACAGAAGTTGCGCGACGCAATCTGCAACGAGCCGCAGAAATACGATATGGACGTCATGCCGCCGGAGCAGTTCCGCACGGGACACTTCATCACGGTCGGTCTGCGCGGCTGCATCAAGGAGGCGCAGGAAGCCGGTCTGAACATTCCGGTAGCGCGTACAATCCTCATCACCGGTCTCAAAGAGGACGAGATATGGGTGAACATGACCCGTGTGAACGGCGTCGATTCGACCCTGCCCGAGAGTTACACCAAAGGCGAACACGACGCCCGCAAGCAGATGTACGTCGTTGCCGAATACCTGCGCCGCTTCGTGCCTGGCTTCGAGAAGGCTTGGATTGAGACCGTCGCTCCGTTCATGGGCATCCGCGAGAGCCGCGTCATCGTCGGCAAATACGTAATGACCGCCGAGGACATCCTGCAACAGAAGCACTTCGACGACGTAATCGCCGTCGCAGGCTATCCGGTGGACATCCACCACGCGAAGGGCGGCGACTGCACGATGCTCTTCTGCGACGATGCCTACGACATACCGTACCGCGTACTCGTTCCCGAGAAAATCGAGAACCTGCTCGTCGCCGGACGCTGCTCGTCGATGAACCACGAGGCCATGGCGGCTACGCGCGTCATGTCCACCTGCATGGCACTCGGCGAGGCTGCCGGAACGGCTGCCCGCATCGCACTCGCAGCGGGCGTGAAACCGTCGCAGGTCGATGTAGCCGAAGTACAGAAGGCATTGCTCGCCAACGGAGCATACCTCGGATAAAAAAGAAGTTTAACGACCTTAAAGACTTTAATGACTCTAAAATTTTTATAATATGAAAACCATTTCTGTTCCGGCAACCGAAATTCCGGTTCGCGCCGAAGTAGACGTACTCGTCGTAGGCGCAGGTCCTGCGGGACTTATGGCTGCACAGGCAGCCGCCTTGGAGAAAGGCACCAAAGTAATGCTCATCGAGAGCCGCGGCATCCTCGGCGGCAACATGACCATCGGTCTGCCGCTGCTCGGATTCCTCGGACGCAAGGGCAACGTCGTCATCAAGGGTCTGCCGCTGCAATTCGTCGAGCGTCTGCAAGCAAAGGGACTGGCTACGCACCACCGCGCATGTCCGCTCCACGTCAGCCTCACGATGATTGACCCCGAGGGTACGAAGCATCTGGCATTCCAAATCGTCAAGGAGTGCGGCATCGACCTGCTGATGTACGCTTTCGCAACCGACGTCATCAT
>ERZ827168.1946-NODE-1946-length-25923-cov-4.423187_pt1 | contig 25923 bp, 23 predicted proteins | sample MGYA00519868_ERZ827168 | MGnify/ENA primary metagenome ERZ827168 (study PRJEB31778, sample SAMEA3449271) | human gut metagenome | biome: human gut; feature: human-associated habitat; material: faeces | place: United Kingdom | collected 2010/2012 ...
TCCCTGGGCAAGAAAGATCGACTGCCCGTTCCTTTCGGAAACGGGCGGTCATCTTTTCGTTTGTTACCTCTGCACACCTGAATCCATCGGCTGTCGGTAATAAGTTTGAATTAGTTCCTTATCACTGTTAAGCCAAACCGTTATTGGCTTTGCCCGGCTCGGTGTATTATCGGCCGTTCAGCGCTTCGCGGACGCGGCGCAGGCTCCGGTTCATTTTATCGGTGTCCACGCTGCCGTCGGGGCGGGTGGAGGTGCTTTCGACCACGGCGGAGCCGGAGAAGGCGGCTTCGCGGACGAGCTGGAAGAAGGCGTCGAAGCGCACGCAGCCGTCGCCGATATGCAGAACCGGCATGCGTCCGCCGGCGATATGCTCCATATCGGTGTCGTTCATGTGCAGGTGCTTCACGTGTCCCTCCGCGAACAGCCAGCGGTTTTCGGGCGCGCGCAGAAGCTCGTTTTCGCCCTTCAGCTGCGCCATTTTGGTGTCGTAGGTCACGGAAAGGTCAGGGCACAGCGCGCGCAGCGCCTTCAGGCGGTTGAGCGCGAGGTCGTTATTCCGCGCGACGTTTTCCACCGCCAGCGTCAGCCCCGCGTCCTTCGCCATGGCGTCCAGCGTGGGATACAGCGCCTTTGTCTCGTCAAACCGCTCGTCCTCGGGCGGGCCGCCCCAGAAGTGCAGAACCAGCAGCTTCGAGCCGATGGCCGCGGCGGTTCGGAGGTCGCGCTTCATGATGGAAAGCACCTCGTCCCGCGCCGCCATGCCCTCGGTGGAGAGCGCTTCGCCGATGCGCTTGTCCAGATGCATCGACGGAAAGCGCACGCCCGAATCGCGCAGCTCGGCGGCGATTTCCGCTTCCTGCCCTGCCCACGATTCATACATCATGAATTCCAGCCCGTCGCAGTCCAGAAGCGGCGCGATCCGGGGAATCAGATGAAAATTGCGCCCATTGGCGCGCGTGACAAACGCGCCCGTGGACGCGTACACGGGGATTTCCACTTACCTTCCTCCCGTCATGCCGCGCAGCGCCAGACGGAGAATCTCGTCTGTCTTTGCGGCCTGTCCGGCCACGGCGGAAACCGCCTTCGCGGCGTCGCTCGCCGGGTATCCCAGCGCCATCAGCGCTTCGATGGCCTCCGTTTCGGCGCTGTCGGCCGCCGGACGCACGGACACGGACGGCCCGGAGGAGGTCAGCTCCTCGTCTGTCACCTTGTCCTTCAGCTCCAGAACCAGCCGCTGCGCGGTCTTCTTGCCGATGCCCGGCGCGCGCGCCAGCGCCTGCGCGTCGCCCGTGACCAGCGCCACGGACAGATCGTGCACGCTCAGCGCGGAAAGCACGCCCAGCGCCGTGCGCGGGCCGATGCCGCTCACGCCGATCAGCCGCAGGAACATGCGCTTTTCCTCGCGCGTGCGAAATCCGAACAGCTCCATCGCGTCCTCGCGCACGCTTAAATAGGTATACAGCTTCGCGCGTTCGCCCGTGGGCGGGCAGTTGGACAGCGTGGTCGCGCTCGCCGAAATCTCATAGCCCACGCCGCCCGCGTCGATTACGATGCTGTCGGCGTTTTTTTCGGATACCGTGCCCTCGATATGCGCGTACATTCGGACGCTCCTTACTGTATCTTGTAAAGGTTTTTCATGTTGGCGCTGTTGGCGTGAGTGATGGCCACGGCCAGCGCGTCGGCGGCGTCGTCGGGTCTGGCGATTTCGCGCATGTTCAGAAGCAGCCGTACCATGTTCTGCACCTGATGCTTGTCCGCCTTGCCGTAGCCGGTGACCGCCTGCTTGATCTGCATGGGCGTGTATTCGTATAAATTCTCCGTCCGCTGCGCCGCGGCCACCAGCGCCGCGCCGCGCGCCGCCGAGACCGCCATGCCGGTGGTGACGTTTTTTGAGAAGAACAGCTCCTCAAACGCCACGTCGTCCGGCGTGAACATGTCCATCAGCTGGTTCACGCCCGTGAAGATTGCGCGCAGGCGCGACGGCGTGGGCGTATGCGCGGCGGTGGTCAGCGCGCCGTACTGGATCAGCCGGTGCTTACTCCCGTCCGACTCGATCACGCCGTAGCCCATGATGGCGATGCCGGGGTCGATGCCAAGGATGATCATGTCAGCCCCCGCGCCTTTCCGAGCCCAGATAGATCGTCTCACCGTAGCCGATCAGCGAGGACAGGTTTTCGCGAATCACGCGCGGGAACAGGTCGGCCTTCTTCGCCTTCTCAATCGTCATCCATTCCATGCCGGTCTGATACGCGTCGCGCTCCACGGCTTCCTTCTGCGGCACGTCCTCCAGATAGCGGCACAGGAACACGAAGTACATCTTGTGCGAGCCGGTGCCCTCCCGGCCCTCGTTCACGCGCTCGAAAATGGCGCTCATGCGCATCGGCTCCACCGTGAGCCCGGTTTCCTCCATCACCTCGCGGCGCACGGCCTCGGTGAGCAGCTCGCCGTCGTGCTGTCCGCCGCCGGGCAGCGCGTAGTAAATGCCCAGCCGCGACACGCATCGGTTCAGAAGGATTTTGTCTCCATGCACAATCAGCGCCTTCGCAGAATTGCGAATCGCCAAAGGAATCAATCCCTTTCGTACGGGGCGCAGGGTATACACCCCCAAAATCTTTTATTGCGTCAATTATACCGCGAAGAAAGGGGTTTTGTAAACCCCTCGCCGCCGTTTTTTGCCCGGCGGCGACCGAAAGAAGAAAGGGAACGCCTGCGGCAGAAGCTTCTGCCGCGCGGGCGTTTCCGTCGACGCGTTTCAGAATGAAAGCAGACGGGTGTCGGCTTATCTCCGCCGCGCGAAACCGGCGGCTTCCAGATGGAGGGCGGAGAGAGGGTATCTTTGGTGCAATGGTTTTTATGCGCTGCCCCAGCTTTACCCCCGCCGCGTGAGGGTGTAGTCCAGCATTTCTCGCGCGAAGCCGATGGCTTCCAGATGCGCCGCGGCGGGAAGGTATTTATGATGCAATGGATTTTATGCGTTGCCCCAGCTTCATCCTCGGCGCATGAGGGTGTAGTCCAGCATTTCGCGGGTGAAGCCGGCGGCTTCCAGATGTGCCGCGGCGGTGGGAGGGTATTTTTTGATGAGCAGGCGGGGAAGCGTCGGGAAGATCGCGCCGCGGCGGAAGGCGTCGGCGAGGGCGCGAAGAGCTTCCGGGGCGGCGGGATCGTCGAAGACGCGGAGGGTTTCGCCCTGCTTTTCGGAGACCGAGACCACCGCGCCGTCCATGAGTGCGACGGCGGCGCCGGGGACGCGCAGGAACGCGCGGCCTTCCTCGTGGGCGAGATATGCGCCCCACGCCTGCATGGGGTCGGCGGCGGGGAGCCAGATACATTCGCCTGAGGGCTGCCGGAGCTGGGCGGTGATCGTGCTGTAATCCGTCTCGCGCACGAACTGCGCGCCGCTCAGGCCCTTCACGAAGTAGCCGCGGCGGGCCTTTCCGGCATATTCCATGTGCTTGAGCACGCCGAAGGCCGCGTTCCAGTCCGCGCCCGCCGTCTCGCGGCACACGATGCCGAAGCGGTCAAACAGGCGCTCTACCAGCGCTTCGGCGCTCGTCTGCGGAAGCGCGCCCACGCGCGACCAGCGCCCCGCGTCCATGACGCGCACGCGGCGGCGCACGGTTTTCTTCACGTTTCCGGACTCCGCCGCCAGCATTTCCCGCACCGGCAGGAAGCTGTCGGCGCGCACCAGCCCGCGCGCCAGCAGCGACTTCAGCGCGTCTCCGGCGTTGACGGGCAGACGGCTCGCGAAGCTCGCGCCGCGCGCGGTCAGCGTTTGCAGGACGTCACGCTCCATGTCCGTCAGGTCGTCCGGCAGCGATTCGTACTCGCCCTCGTCGTCCGGCAAATCAAACTGTACCCGAACCCGCTCACTCGAAGCGGCGCGGGAAGCCCGCGTCCGTTCGCCGAAAATCGCGCGGCCGTCTCGTAAGCCGCTTTCGGGATGCGCGGAACCGCCTTGATCGAGAACCGCCGAGCCGCGCCTTTGCGCATAAAGCTCGAAGGCGGAAGCCACCGATCCTCTGACGCGGGAAGCTGCGAGGGGGTTCGCCGGTACACCGTCGATTTCCGGCGCGGGAATCGAGCGGGAATCCGCCGTCTCGCCGGACTGTACGCGCGCGGCGGTTTCGCCGGAAAGCTGGGAACGCTCGCCGGAAAGGACGCGGACGGCGGTTTCGCCGGGAAGCTGGGGACGCTCGGCGGGAAGGACGCGGTAGGCGGCTTCGTCGCGGACGGCAGCTTCGCCGGGAAGCTGGGAACCGTCGATGGAAACGCGGGCGTCTGATGGAGCCGCGTCGCGCGCGCGGGCGGCGGCTTGGGCGCGGGTTTCGTTGGGAAGCCGGGAACGCTCGGCGGGGAGGACGCGGTAGGCGGCTTCGTCGCGGACGGCGGCTTCGCCGGGAAGCCGGGAACCGTCGATGGAAACGCGGGCGCTTGATGGAGCCGCGTCGCGCGTGCGGGCGGCGGCTTGGGCGCGGGTTTCGCTGGGAAGCTGGGGACGCTCGGCGGGGAGGACGCGGTAGGCGGCTTCGCCGCGGGCGAGGGCTTCATCGAGAAGCTGGGGGCGGTAGTTGGCGACGCGCGCGGGGAGAAGGTAGCCCTCCCACGCCGCGGCGGGATAGGCGCAGCCGCGCAGGGAAACGAGCGCCTGCGCGAGCTGCGCCGCGCTTGAGCCTGCGCCGCGCACGCGCTGGGACAGCATGCGCGCGAACGCCCGCGCGGGCTGGGTTTCCACGCGCTGGCGGTTCAGGGCGACGGTCATGCGCTGCGCGCTCTCGTACAGCTCCGCGTGGACGTACGCGCCGCCAAATTCGCGCAGGATTCCCTCGGAACACAGGGTATTCAGGGCTTCCTGTGCGCGTACTTCGTCGACGGCGTAGCGCTCGGAAAGCGTCTCCGCCGTCTGTGAGCCGTGGAAGCGCGCGGTGCGGCGAACGACGCGCGAAAGCGCCGCCGCGTCGTTTTCCTCCAGTGCGAGACGGTATTCATCCTCGTTTTCGCGCGCGATCCACAATCCGGGCTCGATGTAGACGGCGCGCCCGGCGATTTCCAGCGCGTCCATCCATTCCGCGGGCGCGCAGGCTTCTCCGGCCAGCAGGTCTCCTTCGGAAAGCAGCCGCGCGTGCAGCTCGTCCGCATTGCGGGGCGCGCGCGCAGGGCGCGACGCTGACTTCACGGCTTCCTCCGTGGGCGCGAGCGTCAGAAGCGCTTCCTTTGAAAGGGTTACCGCCGCGGAGGGAATCGCGGTGTCGTACATCATTTCCGCTTCGACCTGCCTGCGCAGGTTCAGGCACAGGGGTGACGGCGCGTCCGTGTGCACCTCGTACACGCGCACCTGTCCGGCGCGGATGGCCGAGAGCAGCCGCGTAAGCGCGTTCAGGTCAAGATAGCCGTCCGCGCATTCGTTCAGGGTTTCGCGCATCATCGGATGCTCCGGGTGCGCGGCCGCCGCGCCGAGCGCCTCCGCCCCGCGCAGACGCTGCACCCACAGCGGCTGCCGCCGGCCGCCGCGCACGCCGTTCAGCAGGGCACGCTGCACGTTATAGCGGAACGCCATGGAGAACATCGGCGACGCGGGCAGCATCGCCCGCACCTCCGCCGCCGCGCCGCAGAGGGGAACGGAGGTTGCGTCCGGAGTGACGGACGCAAGCCGAGAGCCGAGCGCGGCGTTCGGGTCAGCAGACGCAAGCTGCGCGCCGGGCGCGGTGTCCGGATTGGTGGACGTAAAGCGCGCGCCGGACGCGGCGACCGGATTGGTGAACGTAAAGCGTGCGCCGGACGCGGTGACTGGATTGTCGAACACGAGCTGCGCGCTGGACACGGCGTTCGCACTCGTGGACGCGCAGTTTGCGCCGGGCCTGGTTTCCGGATTGATGGACGTAAAGCGTGCGCCGGACGCGGCGACTGGATTGTCGAACGCGAGCTGTGCGCCGGGCTTGGTGTCCGGATTGATGGACGTAAAGCGCGCGCCAGACGCGGCGGCTGGATTGTCGAACGCGAGTTGCGCGCCGGACGCGGCGTTCGTGCTCGCGGATGCGCAGTTTGCGCCGGGCTTGGTGTCCGAATTGATGGACGTGAAACGTGCGGCGGACACGGCGTTCCTGCTCGCGGACACGCAGTTTGCGCCGGGCTTAGTGTCCGGATTGGTGGACGTAAAGCGTGCGCCGGACGCGGCGACTGGATTGTCGAACGCGAGTTGCGCGCCGGACGCGGCGTTCGCGCTCGCAGGTACGTGCCTTGCGTCGGGCTTAGTGTCCGGATTGATGGACGTAAAGCGTGCGCCGGACGCGGCGTTCGCGTTCGCGGACACGCAGTTTGCGCCGGGTGCGGTGTCCGGATTGATGAACGTGAAGCGTGCGCCGGACGCGGCGGCTGGATTGTCGAACGCGAGCTGCGCGCCGGACGCGTCGCGCGAACTCGTGTTGGATACGGTGTTCGGGGTGATGGGGACGGGATATATGTCCGGCGCGGAGGTGGCGGCGAGGGTGGGGAGGAGGGCGTCGGGGATGGGCTGGCCGCCGACTAAGCAGATCAGCGCGCCGTCGTCATCGTCGTAGGCGCGGGCGTCCTCGCCGGTCGCGGCGGCGGCACGGCGGGCGAGCAGCATGCCCAGCGCGCGGTTCACCGCGTCGCCGAAGGGGGAATGCAGCATCAGCTGGTGCTCGCCCGCTTCGTCGGAGAAGTGCTCCGCCACGAGCACGCGGTCGGTGGCCAGACAGCCCACGGCGCGCAGCTGGCTTTCGAGCACGCGCGCGGCGTTTTCCGCCGCGTCCGGGGTCAGTCCCGCCGCGCACAGAGCCGCGCGCAGCGCCGCCGGGCTTCGGCGCGCCGCGTCCTCCCATTTGGAAAGCAAAGAGCCGTAAAACGCGCCCGTCTCATAAGCGCGCGCGGCGCGGTCGCCCTTCCAGAACGGCGAGGCTGCGCCCTCCGGCGAGGTGGGCGAAACGATCACGCGGTCGCGCGTGATTTCCTCGATTTTCCACGGGAACGCGCCCAGATAGAATTTGTCGCCCAGCCGGGCTTCGAACACAAATTCCTCGTCCAGCTCGCCCAGCCGCGTGCCGTCGGGAAGCGTGACGGCGAACCAGCCGCGGTCGGGAATCGTGCCGCCCGCGGACAGCGCCAGCATGCGCGTGTACGCGTCTCCGCTCACGCGGCCGGACAGCCGGTCGTAGACGACGCGCGGCTTCACGGGGCGGTCGTCCATGCGCTCATAGTCGCCCGAGAGCATGCCGAGCACCGCCTTCACGTCCTCGGATGCAAGACGGCGATAGGCATAGGCGCGCGAGAGGATTTCCACGGCTTCGTCCACCGTGTACGCGCCGGCCGCCGCCATGGAGACGAGGTGCTGGGAAAGCACGTCCAGACACATCTCCGGCGCGCGCACGCGCTCAATGCGCCCCTCGCGCGCGGCTTCGCACACCAGCGCGCAGCCGATGGCCTCGGCGGCCGTGCGCGGATACACGCGCATGCGGCTCACGCGGCTGGGATTGTGCCCCGCCCGCCCCAGCCTTTGCAACAGCGCCGACACGCCCGGCGGCGGGCCGACCTGAACGACCAGATCGATCTCGCCCACGTCGACGCCCAGCTCCATGGACGACGTGGCGACCATCACGCGCAGCTCGCCGCTTTTGAGCATGCGCTCGGCTTCGAGCCTTTGCTCCTTCGACACGCAGCCATGATGCGTGCGCGCGAGCGTCTGTCCGGCGCGCTCGTTGATCCTGAGCGCCAGCCGCTCGCAGCCCGCGCGTCCATCCACGAACACCAGCACCGTGCGCACATGGTCGAGCGCTTCGATGACGCGGTCGGCAATCGCCGGCCACACGCTGCGCTCCGGCAGCTGCCGCATGTCCGGAACGGGCACATCCACCGTCAGCTCCGTGCGCTTTTCGATTTTCGGAACGATCACGGCGCACGGCTCGCCGCCGGTCAGGTGGCGCGCGGCCTCCTCCGGCGGGTTCACCGTGGCGGAAAGCCCCACGCGGCGCACGTGGCCGCCGCACAGCGCGTCCAGCCGCGCGAGCGACAGAAACAGATGCGCGCCCCGCTTGGAGGACAAAACCGCGTGCAGCTCGTCCACGATGACCGTGCGCGCGGTTTTCAGCATGTCGCGGCCGGACAGGCTCGTGAGCAGCAGATACAGCGACTCCGGCGTGGTGATCAGAATGTGCGGCGGATGTTTGATCATTTCGCGCCGCGCCTTCGCGTCGGTGTCGCCGGTGCGCACGGCCACGCGCACCGCGTCTGACAGACCCAGTCCTGCCAGCGGGCGTTCGAGGTTCTGGCGAATGTCGTTGCCCAGCGCCTTCAGGGGCGAAACGTACACGATGCGCAGGCCCTCGGCGAGCGCGCCCGCGTCCAGCTCTCTGCGCATTTCATCCAGAAAATACAGAAACGCCGCCAGCGTCTTGCCGGAGCCCGTGGGCGAGGAAATCAGCGCGTCGCGCCCCTCTGAAATCGCCTGCCAGCCCATGCGCTGCGCCTCGGTCGGCGTTCCGACCGAGGAGAGAAACCATTCGCGCGTCTTCGTCGAAAACATCTGCATACTGCCGTCCCCGCTCCGTTTTTTCGTTCACATGTATCATATCACAGCCGCGAAGAAATGGCAACTTCGTTAAAAGGTGGATAAATTCAATTCGAGCGCTTGAAACTTTAAACTCCACCCTGTAATATGGATTACGACATCAAGCGGCGCGGCGCGGGCAGCGCCGTATGGAAAGGGGATTTCCAATCGATGAGAGCCGTAAACATCAAGCTCAGCCTGGCCGAGAACGTGAAGCAGTTCGTAAACATTGCCAGCCGTTATCCCTACGATATCGATCTGCGCGTCGGCCGCCACGTTGTGGACGGAAAGTCGATTCTGGGCATTTTCTCTCTCGACCTTTCCAAGCCCATCACGCTGGAGGTATACGAGGATAAGTGCGACGACCTGCTTGAGGAGATCAAGCCGTTCGTAATCGGCTGAGTCCGTGCAAACAGAAGGAAAAGAAGCAGAGTGCGCGCGTGCTCTGCTTTTGTTATGAGGAGGATACGCAGGATGAACCAGCAGCTGTACCGTCGTTTCGACGAACCGGTAAACCGCGTGAACACCGAATGCATCAAGTGGGACAACCGCAAAAACTTCGGCAACGCCGACGCGCTGCCCATGTGGGTGGCGGACATGGATTTCCGCACGGCGGACGGCATCGTGGATGCGCTCACCGCCCGTGTGGCGCACGGCGTTTTCGGCTATTGTCAGGACAGCGAGCGCGACCGCGCCGCCGTCGTGAACTGGATAAAGACGCGCCATCACACGGACGTATCGCCCGAATGGGTGCTGTACAGCCCTGGCGTGGTGGACAGCATGTATCATATCCTGCGCGGCCTGTATCGGGAGGGCGCGCGCGTCGTCATTCAGCCGCCGGTGTACGGGCCGTTCCGCGCCATGATCGAGAAGGCGAAGATGGTGTGCGTGGAGAACCCGCTTCTGCACGACGAGACCGGCTGGCACATGGACTACGCGAACTTAGAGGATTGCCTGCGCGCGGGCGCGGACGCGATCATGATCTGCTCGCCGCACAACCCCGTGGGGCGCGTGTGGACGAAGGCGGAGCTGGAAACGCTGGTTTCGCTGTGCAAGACGTATCATACCCGCATCATCTGCGACGAGATTCACGCCGACTTCGAGCTGGCGGGCGCGGCGCACACGCCCATTCTGTCCGTGCCGGGCGCGGAGGACGCGGTGATGATGATTTCCGCCACCAAGACGTTCAATCTGGCGGCGCTCCGGCATTCCACCATTCTGTGCGCGGACGAGGCGGCGCGCAAGGCGATTGCGGCCAGCCTGAACGACGCGATGGCGGAGACGAACCTGTTCGGCCGCCTTGCCACCCGCGTGGCCTACGAAACCGGCGCGCAGTGGCTGGATGCGCTGCTTTGCTACCTGAGCGAGAGCCGCGACCTGCTGGAGGACGGGCTTTCAAGGATTCCCGGCCTGAAGCCCGCGCACGTCGAAGGCACGTATCTGATGTGGGTGGACGCACGCGAGCTGGGCATGGACAGCGCGAAGCTGAACCGCTTCTTCATCGACGAGTGCGGCGTGATTCCGAACGACGGCGCGGCCTTCGGCGAGCAGGGGCGCGGCTTTGTGCGCCTGAACTTCGCGATGACGCACGCCAATCTGCGCGAAGCGCTGCGGCGCATCGGCGAGGCGGTTGAGAAGCGATGAAGCTGGTTGTATTCGATACCGAAACCACCGACCTGCGGCCGGGACATATCTGCCAGCTGTCCTATCTGATCGCGGCGGACGGCGTCGTGGCGGGCAAGAACCTGTTTTTCTCCGTGGACGAGATGAACGAATCGTCCGAGGCCGTGCACGGCATGAGCATGGAAATGCTGGAGGAATTATCCGGCGGCGAACGGTTTGAGGATCGCGCGCAGGAAATCTTCGACGATTTCTCCGCCTGCGAGCTGCTGGTGGGGCACAACGTGGCGTTCGACGATCGCTTCCTGCGCACGGAGCTGACCCGCGCGGGCTACGAGCTGCCGAGGATTCGCACGTTCTGCACGATGAACTATTTCACCGGCGACATGCAGCTTCGCCGCAAATTCCGCACCGGCCGCCCCAAGCCGCCCAAGCTGATCGAGCTGGCGGAATACATGGAGCTGACGACCGAGGCCATCGAGAAAAACAGCGAGGCATGGTTTGGCGGCGGCGCGGCGGCGCATGACGCGCGCTTTGACGCGGCCATGACCTATATGTGTCTGGCCGAGGGCGCGCGGCGCGGCATGATTCGCGGGGTTCTATAGGCTTTTACGCCGCTTTCGCACGGGAACTGCTGTGCCATACGATGAGACAGACAAACAGATGAGCAGGTTCTGTGAGGTCATAGCGGCAGCGATTGAGACGGAAGAGAGAACCGCAACAGATGGGATGAAATCGAAGATTGGAGGCGCGAGCGTTGGCGAAGGATTTGACAACATCGAGGCTTGATCGCCAGAATATCTTGAATAACGAAATTGCTATTGATGAAATACAGCGTAAATCTGGCGTGGAAGGAATTCCGTGGGAAGGAAAAACATTTCTTACGCGTGAAATGTCAGCCGGCTTTTTCGGTGTAGATATTCGAACGATCAGCCGATGCATCGAACAGAACAGTGAAGAGCTTTCCTCCAATGGCTATGAAGTGCTGCGGGGAAAACGACTGAAAGCATTTATTGATGCAGCAAACGCTTCTGGTAAGGACATTTATGTCCCTACCAAAACAACGGTGCTGGGTGTATTCGACCTCCGCGCTTTCCTGAACATGGCGATGCTTCTGTCTGAAAGCGACAGGGCGCGCGCGTTGCGACAGCTTATGCTGGACATTGTGATTGATCTTATCAATCGAAAAACCGGCGGCGGTACAAAGTACATCAACCAGCGGGACAGAAATTTCGTGTTTTCTTCGTTGCAGGAGGATAGCTATCGCAGACAATTTACGGACGCACTTAAAAAATATATTGAAGATGATCGCTATAAGTATGCGCATTTTACGGATTTGGTCTATGTCAGCATTTTCAGAGAGAAAGCAAATGAATACAAAAAGATTCTTGATCTGAAGGCAAACGAAAAAGTCAGAGATACCTTTTACAGCGAGATTCTGGATATAATTGCCGCTTACGAAAGCGGACTTGCGGACGCAATCCAAAAAGAGAGCGAAAGAATTGGACGGCCTCTTTCGCGCCGCGAGGGCGAGGATTTATTCCGCGAATTCGAAAACATGGCTCTTTGGAAGCCCTTGATTCAGCGAGGACGCGTGAAAATGGCAAGCCGGGATATGGCTCTTCGAGATGCGTTTCATTACCAGCTGGCAGAGTATATTGAACCGCTTAACAAGGACGAATATCAAAAGTTCCTTGGCGCTGCCGGTGATGAGCTTGAGCGGCTGATGCAGGAAAACCAGGCGGTTTTGAAGCGCCTTAAGGAGCGCGAATAAATGGACGGGATTGTATACATCACGCTTGAACAGGCAAAAGCCGTTCACGCCAAAACGATTACGTATAGTGGCGGTGGTACATACGAACATTTCGATTTGGGACGCCTTGATAGCGTTCTTATGAACATTCAAAATGATGACTATTATCCTACCTTTGTAGATAAGATTACCCATCTGTTCTATTGCACATGCGAGTTTCATTGCTTTGCAGACGGCAATAAGCGCCTTGCGATCACGTTGTCTGCGCAGTTTTTGCTGCTTAATGGATATATGGCCGTGGCAAAGAATTTCTTTGAGATTACAGAGAATATCAGCTATTCTGTCGCAGCTGGAAAAATCCGAAAGCCCCTGCTTCATCGAATTATGACCGCCATTATGGACGGAACATATGGCACGGATGAGGAATTGAAGCTGGATATTCTCCATGCGATCGAGTAGATGACGATGGCATTTGATGAGAGGGGCGCAGTTTTCGCACGGGAAATGGTTGCGAAGGCGGCCTTTTTCGATTATAATAGGAAACTGGAATCGAGTGCATGCATGGGAGGAACGTTTCCATGGAATACGGACACTTTGAAAATGGCGGCCGGGAGTTTGTGGTAACCTGCCGCAAAACGCCGCGGCACTGGCATAACTATATGTACAACGACGAATACGTCGCCTTCTTTTCTCAGGTGGGCTTCGGCGAGGGCTTCGCGCAGGACGGTCTGGGGCGGCGCATTCCGCTTGTGAAGGATCGCATGCTGTATGTGGTGAACCGCGATACGGGCGTGTGGTCGTCCGCCAACGGCCTGCCGATGCGCGACGCGTTCGACGCATACGAGTGCCGTCACGGGCTGGGCTATACCGTGCTCACCGCCGTGAAGGACGGCGTGCGCACGGAGCTCACGTTCTTCGTGCCCGAGGAGGGACGGCGCGAACTCTGGCGCGTGCGCGCCGTCAACGAGGGCGCAAAGCCGGCGCGGCTTTCGCTGATTCCCTTCGTCGACACCGACGCGGACGATTCGTACCGCCCGCAGGCGTACAACACCGACTACGGCAATTTCGACGCGGCGCACGGCGCGGTGTGGGGGCATTTCTTTCAGGCGTATGAATCCGACGATCCCGCGCCGATGTACGCCTACATGCTGTCCGACGCGGAGCCGGCGAGCTTCTGCGCACGGCGCAACGCGTTTATCGGCGTGTATGGGAACAAGCTGTGCCCCGAGGCGCTGGAGGAAAAGCGCGGGCTTCGCGGCGAAGAGGCGCTGGGCGAAAAGCTCTGTCTGGCGCTGGACATTCACGCCGATCTGCAGCCCGGCGAGGAAAAGGCGTTCACCGTCGTGATCGGCGCGGAGCGAACGCTTTCCGACCTGACGGCGGTTCGCGCGATGGCCGCAGGTTCCGAGGGGCTGCTTTCCGCCATTCGCGAAAAGCGCGCGGAGGAGATTTCCGGCCTTTCGATCACCACGCCGGACGCGCGCCTGAACGACGCGTTCAACGGCTTCTACCAGTACGCCACCTGCATGGGCAGCCGCTGGGCGCGCGTGCGCCACAACGGCTATCGCGACATGACCAGCGACACCGAGTGCCTGTCCAGCTTCAACGCGGAGCTGGCGCGCGCGCGGTTCAGGCGCATCCTGTCCTATCAGTATGAAAACGGCTACGCGCCGCGAACCTTCATCGGCGGCCGCATCTGCGACAACAACTTCTCCGACTGCGCCGTGTGGATTCCCTTCGCGCTGGACGCGATTCTGCGCGAGACGGGCGACCTTTCGTTCCTGAACGAGGTCGTGCCCTTCAATAGCGGCGCGATGGGCACCGTGTACGAACACGCGCGCCGGAGCGTGGAGTTCCTCTCCGGCTTCACCGGCCCGGACGGGCTTGTCCGCATCTGGGGCGGCGACTGGAACGACTGCATGAACCGCGCGGGTCTCGGCGGCAAGGGCGAAAGCGTGTGGCTGTCCATCGCGTGGATTCGCGCGTGCAAGATGCTCATACGCATCGCGCGCCTGTCCGGGCACGACGCGGACGCGGACGCGCTCGAACCGGTTCTGAAGCAGATGAACCGCGCCGTGGACGCGCGCGGCTGGGACGGCGAATGGTATCTGACCGCCATCGACGATGAGGGGCGCGACATCGGCTCGCGTGAAAACGAGGAGGGCAAAATCTTCCTGATTCCGCAGCTGTGGGCGGTGCTCGCCGATCTGGACGATAAGGCGCGCGTGAAGACGGCCATGGAAAGCGCGAACCGGCTGCTGGAAGCGCCGCTGGGCACGCGCGTAAGCTGGCCGGCGTACACGCATATCGACAACCGCATCGGCTCCGTCACCCAGAAGAGCGCGGGCGTGCACGAGAACGGCGGTATCTACCTGCACACGATGGCGTGGCGGCTGGCTGTGGACGCGATGCTGGGCGACGCGGCGCGCGTGGAGCGCGACATCCGGCAGATCGTTCCGTGGGATCAGACCTACGCGCCCACCGAGGGCGAGCCGTACATGCTGTTCAATTCCTACTTCGGCGACCAGACCGGCTACCGCTACGCCACGCCCGGCCAGAGCTGGCGCACCGCGTCCACGCAGTGGTTCGTGAAGGCCATGACGCTGTACGTATTCGGCCTGCAGCCGGATATCGACGGCCTGCACATTCATCCCTGCCTGCCGGCGAGCTGGAACGCCTGCGCCGCGACCAAGACGCTGCGCGGCTGCGAATACCGCGTGACCTATACGCGCACGGGAACCTTCTCCGTGACCGCGGACGGCGAGCGGATTCCGAACGGCGGCGCGCTTCCGCTGAAGCCCGGCCGCGTCGTGAACGTGGAAGTGACGGTGTAAGAGCTCGAATTCACGGGAGCGCGCGCACACCCGCGCGGCAACCAGGAAGCTGCGCGGGCGCGAATACCGCGTGACTTATACGCGCCGCGCGGCGGGCAAGAAGCTGCGCGGGCGCGCGAGCCGTGCAGGGCGCGTCGTGAACGTGGAAGCGACGGTGTAAGAGCTCGAATTCACAGAAACGCGCGTGCGGATTTTGCGCGCGCGTGATACAATACGAAAAGTGCAATCCATGGACAAGGAGTGTATTTGCATGAATCATACGCTGGTGATCATGGCCGCGGGTCTGGGCAGCCGCTTCGGCGCGGGCGCGGGGCAGAAGCAGGTAACGCCGGTGGACGAGGCCGGGCACCTGATCATCGATTATTCCATTTACGACGCGATCCGCGCGGGCTTCAAAAGGGTTGTTTTCGTCATCAAGCCCGAGAGCGAGAAGCTGTTTCACGACGCGATCGGCAGCCGCGTGTCGCCGTTTATCGAGGTGGCCTACGCGCACCAGACGCTGAACGATTTCCTGCCCGCGGGCTTCCGGATTCCCGAGGGGCGCGAGAAGCCGTGGGGCACGGGTCACGCGGCGCTGTGCGCGCACGGGCAGACGCCGGGCGATTTCGTCGTCATCAACGCCGACGATTTCTACGGCGCGGACGCGTATCAGACCGCCATCCGCTTCCTGAACGAGCCCGGCGCGGCCAACGCGCACGCCATGGTGGGCTATCGCCTGCGCAACACCATGACGCCCAACGGCGCGGTTGCCCGCGGCGTGTGCACGGTGGATGAGAACGGTCATCTTCTGAGCGTCGTGGAGCGCACGAAGATCGTCGCGCGCGGAAACGACGCGGCGTTCACCGAGGACGGCGAAACCTACACGCCCATCTCCGGCGACGCGACGGTGTCCCTGAATTTCTGGATCTTCCGCCATTCCATCTTTGACGAGCTGGAGGCGCGCTTTCACGCCTTCCTGAAGGTCGGCCTGAACGAGAAGCCGCTGAAGGCGGAATACTACCTGCCCAGCGTGCCAAACCAGCTGCTCGCCGAGAAGAAGGCCACGGTTTCCGTGCTGCCCACGTCGGCGAAGTGGTTCGGCATGACGTATCTGGAAGACCTCGCGGAAACGAAAGCGAACATCCGACGTATGAAGGACGAGGGCGCGTACCCGGAGCGCCTGTGGGAAAGGGGATAACCGAATCATGCTTAACGCCGCCAGAAACTTTCTGCTGGACGCCGCGCCCGCGACCTGCGTGCCGATGGGCAACGGCCACATCAACCGCACCTGTCTTCTGACCGACGAGGCGGGCAACAAGTACACGATGCAGAAGATCAACGACTCCATCTTCAAGGACGTTCCGGCGCTGATGGAGAACATTCGCCTTGTGACGGAGTATCTGCGCGCGTGCGATCCCGACCCGCGCCATTCGCTTCAGCTGGTGCACACGAAGGACGGCAAGTGCTTCCATCACGACGAGACGGGCTATTACCGCGTGTACCGCTTCGTGGACGAGAGCGTGTGCCTTGAGCGCGCGGAGACGCAGGAGGAATTCTTCCTGAGCGCGCAGGCGTTCGGCTCGTTCCAGAACCAGCTGGCGGGCTTCGACGCGGCCGTGCTGTCCGAGACGATTCCGCGCTTCCACGACACCGCCAACCGTGTGAACAACCTGAAAATCGCCGCCGCGAACGACAAAATGGGGCGGCTTAAAGAGGTTCAGGCGGAGTACGAATTCGCGCTGGCGCGCGAGGAGGAAGCGGGCGTGATGCTGAAGCTTCTGAAGGAAGGCAAGCTGAAGCTGCGCGTGACGCACAACGATACCAAGCTCAACAACGTGCTGTTTGACGAAAAGACGCGCCGGCCCATCTGCATCATCGATCTGGACACCGTGATGCCCGGCCTTGCGGCGAATGACTTCGGCGATTCCATCCGTTTCGGCGCGGCCACCGCCGCCGAGGACGAAATCGACTTAGGCAAAATGACCCTGTCGCTCGATCTGTACGCGGCCTACGTGCGCGGATTCTTAGGCGCGTGCGGCAGCAAGCTCACCGAGGACGAAATCCGCACCCTGCCCATGGGCGCGAAGCTGATGACGTTCGAATGCGGCGTGCGCTTCCTGACCGACTATCTGGAGGGCGACACCTATTTCCGCATTCATCGCGAAAAGCACAATCTGGATCGCTGCCGCACGCAGTTCAAGCTCGTCAGCGATATGGAGAAGAAATGGAAGGACATGGAGAGAATCATCTCCGAGGAGGCGGCCATATGAGCATTCTGATCACCGGCGGCGCGGGCTACATCGGCTCCCACACCGATCTCTGTCTTCTGAACGAGGGCTACGACATCGTAGTCGTGGACAATTACGACAATTCCAGCCCCGAGGCGCTCAGGCGCGTTATGGAGCTCACGGGCAAGACCTTCCCCTATTACGAGGCCGACGCGTGCGACGAGGAGAAGCTCGCCGAAATCATGAAAAAGCATGGCGTGGACAGCGTGATTCACTTCGCCGGCCTCAAGGCCGTGGGCGAAAGCGTGCGCATTCCGCTGCGCTACTATGAGAACAACCTGCTCAGCACCATTCGCCTTCTGAAGGCCATGGAGACCGTGGGCGTGAAGAAGATGATCTTCTCCTCCTCCGCCACCGTGTACTCCGCCGACAATCAGGTTCCGCTGACCGAGACGGGCAAGCTCGGATGCACGAATCCCTACGGCTGGACGAAGTATATGAACGAGCAGATTCTGCGCGACGCCGCCGTGGCCGACAAGGAACTGACCGTGGTGCTGCTGCGCTACTTCAACCCCGTCGGCGCGCACGAGAGCGGCCGCATCGGCGAGGACCCCTCCGGCATTCCGAACAACCTCATGCCCTATATCTCCCAGACCGCCGTCGGCCGCCGCGACCATCTGACCGTGTACGGCAACGACTACAACACCCACGACGGCACCGGCGTGCGCGATTACATTCACGTGATGGATCTGGCGCGCGGCCACGTCGCCGCCGTCCGCTACGCGGATACGTTCAGGGGCTCGGACGCGATCAACCTGGGCACCGGCGTGGGCTACAGCGTGCTGGACATGGTGCACGCCTTTGAGGAAGCCAACCACATCAAGGTTCCCTACGTCATCGGCGCGCGCCGCCCCGGCGACATCGACACCGTGTATTCCAACCCCGCCAAGGCGAAGGAAAAGCTCGGATGGCAGGCGGAAAAGACGCTGGTGGATATGTGCCGCGACCAGTGGAACTGGCAGAGCCACAACCCCAACGGCTACGCAAAGTAAAAAAACGGCATATTCCAAAAACTTTTTTGTGAAGCTATTGACAACCGCGCGAACGGATGCTATAATATCATCTGTTCACGCGGTTGTGGCGGAATCGGCATACGCGCACGTTTGAGGGGCGTGTTCCGCAAGGAGTACGAGTTCAAGTCTCGTCAACCGCACTGAATGAATGCTCGAAGGCCTTTTGACCTCCGAGCATTTCTGTTTTCTGGAAGCGGGACTTGACAGCTTCTGGTTTTCCGGCTATAATGCATACTAAGATTACGTATGCGTAGTTTTATGCACTCTATGCACTCAATGGAGGATGAACCATGGATATTGGCTTATGCTTTAAACGATTTGCGGCGCTGCTTCTGGCGCTGGCGCTTTGTCTGTTCGCCGGCTTCGCCGAGGAGCTGCCGGACGACGGAACGACCGGGGAAGCGCTCATCACGGCTGAGGACGACGTTTCCGAGGAGGATCCGCAGGAAGCGCCTGTTACGACGGAGGACGACGGTTCCGAGGAAGAGCCGTGGGAAACGGTGGAAATCAGCGTGGACTGGCTCAACACCGAATTTGTCTACGACGGAGAAACGCACCAGCCCATGGCCGCCTATCCCGGCATGATTATTCGCGTGGTCGGCGGCGGAACTGAGGCGGGAACCTATCTGGCCGAGGCCGTCGCAGAGGACGGCTACGAAATCACCAACCCCGTCTGCGCGTTCACCATTCACCGCGCGCCGATTACCGTGGACTGGGATGATACCGAATTTGTCTACGACGGCCAGCTTCACATGCCCACCGCCACCTGCCCGGGCATACACGTGCGCGTGCTCGGCACGGCGCTGAACGCCGGAAGCTACATCGCCTACGCCGACGCGGGCAGGAACTACGAGATCGACAACCGCGCCTGTCCGTTCGTCATCGCGCCCCGCCCCGTGGAAATCGAGCTGACCTACGCCAAGCGCATGGGCGAGCCCGACCCCGCGTTCGTGCTTACGCCGGAAAACCTGCTGGTTGACGACATGGACGCGCAGGCCGTGCTGGACGAGCTGACGCTCCCCAAAATCAAAAACCTGACGCTTCAGCGCCTGCCCGGCGAACAGGTCGGCGAATATGAATACGACCCCACCGCCCTCAACGCCGAAAACTACACCCTGATCTTCACCCATCCCTTTGAAATCACGCGGTAAAACCATTCCCCCAAGCGCGTTTCACCCCGAAACGCGCTTTCGTTTCGCCTGCTGTTTCGATCAGAGACCGGCTTTATCGAGCTTTTCCTGCCCCATGGGAGAGGCTCGCATCCGCTTTTCGCGCAGGAAGGTTGACAGCTTCGGCGGTCGGTGGTATGGTTAAGCTGTAATATTGGGAGACGATCGGAAACGGAGGAATATGCATGCGCGAAATTCAGGTCAAGCGAATCTATCGCCATTTTAAGGGCGACTATTATCTGGTGGAGGACGTGGCGAAGCATTCCGAGACGGACGAGGGCTACGTGATTTACCGCAAGCTCTACGGCGACTGCGGATTGTGGATTCGGCCGCTGGCCATGTTTCTGGAGCCCGTCGACCGCGAAAAATACCCGAACGCTGCGCAGACATGGCGCTTCGAGCTTCAGGAAATCGATTCTGTCGCCGGTCACTGAAAGGCGCGGCGAAATCCCTTTATCGATGCGAGCGGAGGTGGGCAGGGATGGAGGACTCAAAGAAAACCACATGCATTCTCACGCATCCCGACCCATCCGCGCGCGAGACGCTGGTCGGGATTTTTGCGTCGGCCAGCCTGACGGTGTTCGCGGTCTGCGCCGACTGGCCGGGCACGCCGGACGCGGCGGCGCGGGTTTTCGCCCACGCGCCCGCGGCGGGTCTGGCGACGGCATCGGCCGCGCTATGGGAATGTTCAGAACGAATGGAGACGTACCGGAGTGGAAGGCTCGAACAAAGTCACGTGTATCCTCATACATCCCGACCCATCCGCGCGCGAGACGCTGGTCGGGATTTTTGCGTCGGCCGGCCTGACGGTGTCCGCGGTCTGTGCCGACTGGGCGGGCGCATTGGACGCGGCGGCGCGGGTTCTGCCGGAGATGATTTTCGTTCATGCGCTCGCGGCAGGTCTGGACGCGGGAACGGCGACGGCGCAGGTTGACCGGCTGCGGCTTTCCCGGCGGCCGGCGATCGTATACCTTGTGCCGTCGTATCTGCCGGAGCGGATGACGCAGGGCATGCGGCCGCGCGTCGACGCACACCCGGATGCGGAGACGATTCGCGCCTGCGTCGCCGAGACTTTGCCGCTTCCCGTGCGCCCGGAGGACGAAGCCCGCGCGGAACGTCTGCTGGCGCAAATGGACATTGCGCCCGGCGAAAACCGCCGCCGGCTCGCGTACGCCGTCGCGCTGGTATTAAACGACGCCGCCAACGCGGGCCGCCTGAAGCACACGGTCTATCCTGCCGTCGCCGAGCGTTTCCACACCACGCCCCGCCGCGTGGAGGACGGCCTGCGCCGCTACCGCGAAGCCATGAAGGGCATCTTCGAGGATGTGCGCAGCAGCGGCGCGGAATGCGTGCTGGTAACGCCCAACCACATGTGCGGCTACGTTTCCCATCGCCTTGAGAACGACACCCTGCGGGACATCGCCAGGGACGCCGCCCGCGTGCAGAACGAGGGCATCCTGCGCCGCTATGTGGACGCGGCCCGCGAGGAAGCCCGCGCGCAGGGCGTGCCGGTCGCCGATACCTACCGCGTGTGGGACGCGCTTGCCGCCGCGGGCGTCGACACCACCGAGATGCTCGCCAACAGCATCAACCATCCCTCCCGCGAAGCGCATCGGCTTTTCGTGAACGAGATTCTTCGCGTGCTGCTGGAAGTATAAACCACGCTGATAAAACAAACCGAAGTCCGTTTTATCTCATCGCAGTAACAGACTTCGGTTTGTTTTATCTGCATTTTTGTTTTAAATACAAACTCCGGTCTGTTTTTTTATCTCGCGGAAACTGCCTTTACAGCTTTCCGGAAATCCGCTATAATAAAACAAACAACGCGCGTCGGAGGGATTTCATGAAGAAGAAGCTGCGACTGCTCGCGGCGTTCGCGTGCAATCTGGCCATTCTGGCGCTGGAAGCGCGCACGATTCTGCCCCTCTGGGACTGGGGCACGCTTCCGTTTTACACGCAGGACAGCAACCTCTTCGCCGCGGCGGCCTGCGCGCTGGCGGCGGTGCTTCAGCTTCGCTCGCTGCTGAACGGAAAAGCGTTTCCGCGCTGGGCGCGGCTTCTGAAATACATGGCCGCCTGCTGCCTGACGCTGACGATGCTCGTGGTAACCCTCGTGCTCGCGCCGGTCTATCTGGGCGCGGACGGCTATCGCCAGCTGCTGCTCGAGGAGCCCGCGCTGTCTCTGCACCTGCTGTGTCCGCTTCTGACGCTCGCATCCTTCCTGCTCTTCGAAACCGAACCGGCGCTGCCGCGGCGCGCGGTCGCTCTGGCCGTGCTGCCGACACTGGTCTACGGCGCGGCGCTCGGCTGTCTCAACGGGCTGGGCATGTTCGACGGCCCCTATCCCTTCCTGCGGGTGCACGCGCAGCCGCCGCTTGCGTCCGCGCTCTGGGCACTCGCGATTTCCGGCGGCGCGGCACTGATCGCATGGCTGATTCGCCTTTGCGCCGACCGGAAAAAGTTCTCGCTTCCCGGCAAGAATTAACCGAAAATCCATCGATTTTCCCGCGGGATCGTGTTATACTCTCTGTCGGTTAAAGAACTCTAACCGAACTGAGGAGGGATTTCCATGAAGAAACTGTTTTCCATCGTCCTCTGCCTCGTGTGCCTGTTCTCGTTCCTGTCCGTCGGCGCAGCCGAGACCGCGCAGGATGAGTTCCTGAGCGAGCTGTCCGGTCGAACCTATGTCGAGCTGTTCCCGGAGTTTGCCAAGGATGAATATCATCAGGCCTGGCTGGACGTGGTAACGCCGATCGTCGGCGAAGACGCGGCCGAGAACGTGGTTGCATATCTGCTGAACGTCTGCATGGGCTCGCTGTACGGCGAGGAAGCCATCGCAGCCTATGAAGCCGATCCGGACAGCATGCAGTTCAACTGCTACTACCTCGGCGGCGTCAAGAAGATCACCGTTGACGGCAGCACCATCTACGGCGTGGACGAAGCGGGCAATGAAGTGTTCCGTCACAACTACGTGCCGATGGATCTCGAGAACGAAAACGGCTTTATCTTCTATCAGAGCGAGGACGCGGAGTCCGGCCAGTTCACCTACTTCGCCTTCTCTCCGGACACCATGGCCACCACGTGGCATCTGGAATTCCGCTACGCCGAGAACGTCGAAGACCTGCAGAGCTGGTTTGAAGGCTCCTACGCCTACTGGAACGTGGGCGCAATCGCCGAGGATTACAGCGAGGAGGAAATTCTGAGCGCCATCAACCTGTTTGCCACCGAGAACCTCTCCGAGGAAGAAGAGGAAGAAGCTGCCTGAGCTTCCACTTTTTCAGATACTCCCACAGAACCATAAAATTGTACAAAGGGCGTCGTCACCTCATCCGGGATGGCGGCGTTCCTTTTTCATGGTGCTGCGCTGCGTGCGGGTGCGAAACTGGATGCGCGTGCTGGGGCGAATGCGGGGGCACGGGTTTTCTTCCCGCATGCGCCACGCCGCGGAACGCGAGCGCCACGCCCGCGCCGAGAAGCGCGCTCAGCGCCGCCATCCAGATAACCGCCTGCAGTTCGCCGTCCACCGTCTTGGGCAGGAAGGCGGGATACGGCATGAAGTAGCCCAAATGCAGGCAGATGGAAGCCGCCAGCGTGGCGAGATACTGAACCGCCACGCCCTTCGCAGCGCCGTCAAGCGCGATTTTCAGATGCCGTTTCATCAAGTCCTCCTAAAAATACAGGATATCCGACAGTCTGCGTTCCGAGCCCTGCGACGGCCGGTTGACGATGCTGCCATTGAACCACATTTCCGACAAGCCGCCGCCGTCGAGGTTGATGGCCATCTGCGCGCCATAGCGCAGGAACAGGTGTTGAAGCTCGATAAGCGTCATGCCCTTGGAATAGCCGCTCTGGCGGCCGTCCGCCACGATCACCACATGCGCTGCTGTTCGCGGCGACGACGTTCGTGCTGTCCCTGTGCGTGTTCGTCACGTCCCTGCACTTTCTGCTCGACCGCCGCCGCACGGAGCTGGCGGGCAACCTGCGCAACATCACGGAAATCTTTCTGGAAGAGGTCGCCGACGGGCACGACCCCACCGACCCGAACGTGCTGTGGGAGCTGAGCACGGACGACGACATCGTACTGCTGTTTCTCACCTCCGACGGCACGGTCGCGAGCCGGGCGGGCTATTTTGAAGTAGACGCGGCCTCCATTCCCGACTGCGTTGGGAAAATCGTGATGCACAAGGAGAAAAACGGTCTCGCGCTGCTGGCGAAGAGCATGCCCGTGCTGATCAACGGCGAATTCACGGGCAATCTCATGGTCGTGAAACGCATCGACCGCGAATATGAATTCCTCGAGATGCTGGCGCGGCTCCTTCTGGCGCTGAACGTCTGCGGCGCGCTCATCGCGCTGGGCGTTGGAAAGCTCGCCTCGCAGAAGATGCTCGCGCCGCTTTCCGCCATCATCCGCAAGGCGCGCTCGATCGACAGCCGCTCGCTGCACACGCGCGTGGAGCTTCCGCGCGAGGACGACGAGCTGCGGCTGCTGGCGCAGACGCTGAACGACATGCTCGACCGCGTCGAGGACGCGTTCGCCCGGCAGGGGCAGTTCACGCAGGACGCTTCGCACGAGCTGCGCACGCCGCTGGCCGCGCTGCAGGGCAATGCCGAGCTGCTCCGCCGCTGGGGACGGGACGATCCCGCCGTGCTGGATAAATGCGTGGCGGCCATCTGGCGCCAGACGGAATACATGACCCACCTGACGGAGAACCTGCTGTTCCTGACGCGCGGCGACCACGGCTCGCAGGCGCTGGAAAAGAAAGCCGTCGACATTTCGCGCTTTCTGGACGACCTGCTCGCGGAGCGGCGTGAAATCGACCCCGCGCATCCATATGAGGCGCAGGCGGAGGCCGGTCTGCGCGTATACGCGGATGAATCCCTGCTGCGCCAGCTGCTCCTCATCCTTCTCGACAACGCCGCCCGCTACACGCCCACCGGCGGAGCCATTCGCGTTTCCGTCGCGTCCGACGAGAACGGCGCGTGCCTGTCCGTGCGCGACGAGGGCTGCGGCGTTCCGGCCGACCAGCTGGAAAACATCTTCGAGCGCTTCTACCGCGTGGATAAGGCGCGCGACCGGCGGCACCGGGCTGGGGCTCTCCATTGCCAGAACCATCGTGCGCATGCACGGCAGCGACATCCGTGCCCAATTACCGAATGGCCCCGGCCTGCTCGTGACCGTCCATCTTCCCGCAAGGGAATAGCCTTATATCTTCTCTTCGCCGCGACTGCCTTTCCGGAGTCGCGGCCTTTTTGCGCATAAAAAGAGGAACCGCGCAGGGCGATTCCCGAATTTTACTTTTTCGTGCGGCGCTGTCGGTCGATTTCGTACAGACAGATGGATGCGGCGCATCCGGCGTTCAGCGACGACGCGCTGCCCTGAATCGGAATCTTTGCCAGCACGTCGCAACGCTCCTTCCAGCCCTTCGACAGGCCGAACGTCTCATTGCCGATCAGCAGCAGCGTCGGCCCCGTCAGGTCGACCTCATCCAAAAGACACGTTCCATGCGCGCTCGTACCCACGACGTTCAGGCGCACCGGCAGCGAATTCATCCAGTCGAACGCGTCCTGCATCGATTCCAGCGCGGCGAACGGACGGGCAAACAGGGTGCCGATCGAGGCGCGCAGGCATTGCGGGTCATAAAAATCGGCCGCGTGGCCGGTCGTCAGCACGCCCGCCGCGCCGAACGCGTCCGCGGAGCGAAGCAGCGTTCCAAGGTTCCCCGGCCCCTGCGGACGGTCAAACAGCACAAACAGCGGGTTCGTCGTTTCACGCGCCCGCTTCGTCATGCGCTCAAGGCCGTCCGTGCGCTGGCGCAGCAGCGCGACCAGCTCGCACGGGTTCTCGCGGTCGCTGAGCTCGTCGTGCAGCATCGGCGACATCTCGAAAACGATCTCTGGATGCGCCTTTGCAAGCATATCCTGCGCCCAGCCGGAAAGCCGCCGACTGCCCGCGTATCCCATTGCGGCAAACTGCCAGCCGTGCGCAACGGCCTGCTCGATGGGGTGTACGCCCTCCACAAACACCAGCTTCTGCTGCGTTCGCTTTTCGCGGTTGCGCTTGATCGTTTCAAACCGCTGAAACTCCGCCGAGCGCGAAACCATCTGCCTGACCATATCCGTCACCTCTCGCATATCTTCTGATTTTATGATATTCGCCGCGCCGGGTTCTGTCAAGCGTGAACGCGTTAGGAAAGAAAACGCGCGCGGCCCATTGACAGGCCTCCTCCCTTCTGCTATAATGGATACTGGTTATGAAGGGGGTTTGAGCCTGAATGGATTCTGACAGTTCCGGCAGCACGGAACCGGCTTGAATAGAGGCATGGTCTGTCGACGTTTTCGTCGGCAGGGTCATGTCTTTTTGCGTGCAAAAAATATAGAAACAATTGGAAAGGATATTCATTCATGAACATATTCCGGCAGCTGCTCGTGCAGGCCGTGCTCATTTTTCTGAACGCATTTTTTGCCATGACGGAAATCGCCGTGATTTCCCTGAACGCCACCAAGCTCAAGCGAATGGCCGAGGAGGGCGACAAGACCGCTTCGAAGCTTCTGAAGCTGGTCGAGGAACCCGCCGGCTTTCTCTCCACGATTCAGATCGGCATCACGCTGGCAGGCTTTCTCGGTTCGGCTTTCGCCGCCGACAACTTTGCCGGCAGGCTTTCCTCGGCAATTGCGGGTAAATTTGAGCTGACCGCCGGGCAGGCGCA
>ERZ827168.1947-NODE-1947-length-25920-cov-6.964779_pt1 | contig 25920 bp, 16 predicted proteins | sample MGYA00519868_ERZ827168 | MGnify/ENA primary metagenome ERZ827168 (study PRJEB31778, sample SAMEA3449271) | human gut metagenome | biome: human gut; feature: human-associated habitat; material: faeces | place: United Kingdom | collected 2010/2012 ...
CGTAGGGCAGGTTGTAGCGCAGCTGCTGCTCCGTCATGGCGGGCATGGTCAGCTCACGGGTAAAGACCTCCGTGGAGGGCAGGGCCACCACGGCGTTGGTCAGGGGGATGCTGTTCTTTTTGGCGGTCTGGCGCAGGAAGTCCGCAAGGGCATCCATGGAGAGGATGCGGGTGCCGGAGACCATGTTGTCGGGCAGCTCCGCCGTGACGGCCTTTTTCAGTTCGTTTCCGGCGAAGAAGGCCAGCTTGACGCTGCTCTCGCCTATATCAAAGCCAACGAGTTTGTTCAAGTCGATAGTCCTCACTTTCCAGAGTTCACAGGAGGGATGTGTACCAGTCGATGACCGGCCGGCCCCAGAGGGCGGCCAGCCAGGCGCCCACGGCGATACCGGGGCCCCAGGGGAGGCCCTCCTTGCCGCGGCGGGCGCGGACGAGGCCCCAGACGATGCCCACAAGGCAGGCGGCCAGCAGGCACAGTAAATTGAGCTGCCAGCCCAGGAACAGGCCGATCAGGCCCAGCAGCTTGATGTCGCCGCCGCCGAATGCACCGTCAATGACAAGGCAGAGCAAAAGCATCGGCACACTGACGCAGAACGCCCCGATCAGGTGGGACGGCCACCCGGCGGGGGAGAGCAGCGTCCCTACAACGCCGCAGACCGCCAACGCGAGATTGAGCCGGTCGGGGATAAGCTGTGTCTCGGCGTCAATGAGCGCAACGCTCAGCAAAATGCCGCAGACCGCCAGCGCAGTGAGCGCCGCCCAGCTCATGCCGAACAGCCCCTGCGTCAGGCTGAGCGCGGTGCCGAAGCGCCGGGTGCAGCCCAGCGCCAGCACGCCGCCCAGCACCTCGACCAGAAAATACCGCACCGGGATGCGCGCGCCGCAGTGGCGGCACCGCCCGCGCAGAAGCAGCCAGCTGAAAACCGGCACAAGGTCGGGCGCACCCAGCGTATGGCCGCACTGCGGGCATGCGCTGCGCCCCTGCAGGGGGTCCATGCCCCGGGGCAGCCGCCAGGCCACGACATTCATAAAGCTGAACAGCGCCGCGCCCAGCAGAAACCGGATCAGACCCAGCAGGCACTCAAAAAGCAGCATGGCCGACCTCCGCGCTGTATTGCAGCCGATCCTCCGCGCGGAACACGCGGTAGCCCTCGGCGGCGTCGTAGATGGCGTACATACCGTTTTCGCAGTAGAGCAGTTTTTCCACCGTGTAGCCGCTGCCGCCGATCTGCAAAAGCGTCACGGTACCGGGCAGTGCGCCCAGTGTCTCAATGGCATCGGCCACACCGTCGGCAAAGCCGTCAGGGCTGGTCTGGTCGGCATAGGGGCGGCCTGTGGCGTAATACTGGGCCGATACGGCCCCCGCCGCCAGCCGAGCCGCCTTGACCTGAGCCAGCGCCTCCCGGGCGCGGGCCTGGTAGCGCAGCTCTGCCGCGCCGGTGACGACCGTATAGATAACCGCCGCCAATGCCAGCGCAACAGCCAGCTTTTCCGAGAAGGCGGCCTTGGCCCACCGTTCCCCGGTTTTGCGCAGCCATGCGCCCAGTCGTGCTGCCAGCATCGTTTCACCCCTGTACTTTATATATAATAACGCACTATTCAGTATACCGTGGAAGGACACTATTTGCAAGAAAATTCGCAAAATTTCCTCATTTTTTGTTGTAAAGTAACGCTGGATGAGCCGAATCCATGCGGATATTGCCGCAAACCACAATACTTAGTGTGATTTTTTTGAAATATCGCACTTCCTTGTTGCGAAAACGTCACAGGCTTAGTATAATAACATCATATATAGTCGGTTATTGTGTCTATCTGTCAGGATTTTTTAGATATACAGGGAGCATCTATGCTGCATCAACGCAAAAACAAAAAGCGCACCGGCGGTTTTACGATGGTAGAGCTTATGGTCGTGCTGGCCATTATGGGCATATTGGCTGCGCTGGTGGGCGGCGGCCTTATCGCCTACACTCGCCTGGCCCGGTTTGAGAAAAACGAGGCCAACGCCCGCACGCTGTTCCAGGCGGCGCAAATCTCGCTGACCCGCATGGATACTGCGGGCGAGCTGGATGCGTTCTGCGCCGATGTCGAGGATCAGGGCAAGGCGGGCACGCACTTTACCGATGATGTTGTCATCACCGATGCCGCCGGGAATGAGGTGCGCCGCCGCACGGCCAGTGAGCTGAACAACGGCATCTACGCGCTGTACTACGATAAGACCGACGGCACGGGCCAGAACGAGCTGGTCCGGCGGCTGCTGGACGATTATATCTACGATGATTCGATGTTTAACGCCGCTATCTGCGTGGAGATCGACCGGGCCAGCGGGCAGGTGTACTCGGTGTTCTATGACACGAACTCCGACAAGCTGCGCTTTGCCGCGGACGGCGTGGCCGACGCAACCGATATCACCGACCGCAGCTATGACCACCGCCGCAATGACAGCCTGGTGGGTTACTACTCGGCCGAGGACCGCGTCAACGTGGTGGAATTGCAGCAGACGAAGCTGAAAGTCAAGAACCCGCGCCTGTCCAACGGCGAGACGCTGACCCTGAGCTGGGGCGGCAACTCCAACCTGGCCGACATGGACACGGTCTACACGGCAGTGGCCTACCAGGCCGAGAAAAACGGCCTGACCGGCTACAAAATTGCCGATGAATCGAAGCCGCTGTTCTCCATCGAGATCAAGCGCCCCAACACCGAACAGCAGGTGCTGGCGGAACTGGAAACCACCGTCTACACCTACAGCGCCGACGGCACAAGGACCGAGACCAAGCGCACCCTGCGCTATCCGCTGAGCTACAACAAGGGCAACTTTGTCCTGACGCTGGACGCCATGGCCGATGCCTCGCTGCTGCGCGCCTATGAGAAAGATACCAGCACCGCCGACAACGACCTGTACAGCATCACTCGCTTGCTGGCCGAGCCGGAGAATATCATCATCCGCTTGCAGGCTGCCCCGCGGGACGAGTATGCCGACAGCTACACCGCCAGCAAGAGCGAGGACTCCAACGCCGAGAACACGCTGTTTGCCATCGACGGCACTAAAACCGACGCAGAGCTGAAATATTTCCGCCACCTCTACAATGTCCGCTGGGCCAAAAACTGGGGCGATGAGAAAGCCACCTACACCCTGAAAGCCCAGGGCATGGGCGCCAACGGCCTGAACTGGACCGGCGGCGGCGTCACCGTCTACACGGCAGCGGGTGTGGGCAAAAACCCCGAGGCCAAGGTCCCCAGCCAGACCGACCCGGTGGCCTGGCCCACCATCCCCGCGCTGGGGGAAAATATCACCCTGCAAAGCGAAACGACTGTGGCCGGCACGGCCCGCGTGCCGATTCTCAACTTGCAGCTGCGCGGCAATTCGGTCGCGGCAGTTGACAAAACGAATGAGAACCCGCTGGACCGCTATGTAGGCCTGGTGGGCGAGAACAACGGCACGATCTCCCACATTACGCTGCGCGACGCCGACGTGCAGGTCAACACCGAAATCAAGGCGCTGACTGCCGGGCAGAGCGTGCCCGAGGGCGGTATCCGCCTGACGAACACGACCTACTTGGCCGAACTGCCGGAAGGCGATACCGCCCGCCGCGACGGTGTGCGCGCCGTGGGTGCGCTGTGCGGCGTCAACACCGGCACACTGCAGGACTGCACACTGCTCCACGGCACCAACAACGCCTACAAGGCGCAGGTGCTGGCCACGCTGCATTTTGACGACGATACGACCGAAAAGACCCGCATCCCTGACGCTGCGAACAAATACTACGAGCACGAGCCACAGGGCATTGGCGGCCTCGTGGGCGTTGCTATACCCAAAAACGATGCAGGCACCAAGCTGGAAAACCTGACCGTGGGCGAGAACGTTACGGTGGCGGGCCTGCTGGTGGACGACGATACCACCGACACCACCGACGAACCCGGCGAAGCAGGGGAAAAGGCCCGCTATACCGCTGTGGCCGCCGACGCGGGCGACACGAAAACGGCCACCCGCTGGCGCAGTGTCGGCGTGGGCGGCGTGTTCGGCACGCTGGACGCGGCTAACCTGAAAACCGACGATAAAACGGTCATTGCCAACGCAGCCAATGTCACCGGCAGCGGCTTTGTGGGCGGCGTTGCGGGCAACCTGTACAGCACCGATACCGCCGCCGACGGCACGATAAAGACAATCGTAAACAGGCTCGCCAGCACCGGCACGGTCAGCGCGGGCGTGAACTATCAGGGCGACAACACTAAGACCGAGCACAGCCTGGTGCTGGGCCAGTTCTTCGGCGGCATTGCGGGCTACACCCAGGATGTCGTGCTGGCCAACTGCACCAGCACTGCCCGCGGTACGATGACCGAGACCGACCTGCGCAGTCAGGTAGATGCAGGCTACGCCAGCGACGGCACGCTGAACGACAACAGCCCCCTCAAGGGCGATTTCGTCGGCGGCCTTGTGGGCTTTGGCAAAAATATCCTGCTGCAGAACAGCCGCACCGAGAAAGGCTATGTCCTGGGCAGCCGCTTTGTCGGCGGCCTGGCGGGCGGCTTCACCGGCAGCACGCTCCACGCAGACAGCGCCGCCAACACCAGTGATGTGTTCGGCAACCGCTATGTGGGCGGCATCGTGTCGATCAACGGCAGCGGCAGCATCATCCAGACCAGCACCAACAGCGGCCTCGTTGCGGGCCTGGGCAAAAATGCAGCCTACGTCGGCGGCATCGTAGGTGTCAACGACGCCACCTGGGGCGCGGGCAGCGCCGCCCAGGCCGAAAAAGCGCAACTTATCAACTGCACCAACAGTATGTCCGGCGACAATGCCACCGACAGCCGCCGCATCCGCCTTTTGCAGGCATTGAGCACCCACGCGGGCATCACCGAGTATGCCAATTATGTGGGCGGCCTGGTGGGCTATAACGGCACCAGGGGCAGCGTGACCTGGGATCAGTACGGCACCCCGACGCTGGGCGCGATCTTGTACGGCGACACCTTCGTCGGCGGCCTGGCGGGCTACAACGATGTGAACGCTGCCATCACCAACACCAGCGGCAAGCCCCTGACTATCCGCGGCCAGATCGTGGCCGACGGTGACGCCGTGGGCGGCATAATCGGCCTGAACACCGCACCCGTCCTGCCAACCGCCACCGTGGCGGCTACCCGCGTCGAGGGCGTCCACTTTGTTGGCGGCGTCATCGGCGCAAATATGCCGGTGGGCAGCTTCACCGTGCAGGACACCCTCGGCAAGGCGGGCGCACTGACAACCACGGTCACGGCGGGCCGTGTCCGTGCGGACGGCGTGGCAGGCGGCATCATCGGCTACAACCGCCTGCTGGCAGCCCTGCCGCAGGACGTGACCCATGCGGCCATGCTGCCCACCTTCAGCGACGACAATGTGCTGACCGACAGCACGGCCGTGACCAGCAGCGGCGCAGCGGTCTGCCTTGAAAACTTCACCAATACCTTCAACCTCGAGGCCAACGCCTACGTCGGCGGTATCCTTGGCTATAACGATGCAGCGACGAATCTGACCATCCGCAATGCCGTCAACGGCAGCAGCAGCAACGCGCTGGCCGTCGGCGGTCTGAGCATGGGCACCGACGACACAGCTCACCGGCTGTACCAGGGCGTCAAGCTGCTGAGCCTGAACCAGAACTACGAGTTCGGCGAGACGCGCGGCTACCTGGCGGGCGGCATCATCGGCTTTGCCGCCAAAAATACCACGCTGGAAAACTGTACGAGCTACGGCAACATTGCCCACGCCTGCGCGGCGGGCGGCCTGACCGGCTGGAACGACGGCACGATCAGCGGCGGCACGACCTGCGCTTCGCTGGGCAGCCAGCAGGCGGGCTACCTGTACCTGGGCGGCATCGCGGGCGTCAACACCCGCAGCATCGCCAACGCGGTCCCGGATCAGGGCGTTGTGCTGCGCGGCAATCAGGTCATCGGCGGTATCGCGGGCATCAACATGAGCGGCGCGGCGGTCACGTATGACCAGGCCGCTACCCCCGCCGCGTCGGTGGTCGCTACCTACTGTGCGGGCGGTGTGGCAGGTGTCAACTGCGGCACCATCACGCTGGGCAGCACTACCCAGCTGAACTTCACCGTCACGGCTACGACCTACGCGGGCGGCATCGCGGGCAGCAACAACGCCCGGGGCAGCACGCGGGGCCTTATCACCGGCGGCGTGCCGATGGCCCAGGTCACGGCTGCGACCTACGCGGGCGGTGCTGCGGGCATCAACTATGCCGATATCCGCAATGTCAACAACCAGGCCCCGGTGCGCGCCAACGATACGCTGGCGGGCGGCATTGCGGGCCAGAACGCGGCGGGCGGCGTCATTGACGGCTGCCGGGATACGAACCGCGAAGTCTACGCCACCAACGGCGTGGCGGGCGGCATCGCGGGCACCAATGCGGCGGGTGCGGCCATCAGCAATGCGGAAATTACGGCGGGGGCCACTGTCACCGCCGCCAACGGCGCGGCGGGCGGCTTTGTGTCGGAGAACAGCGGCCTGATCGAGAACGGCACGGTCCGCGGCGGTACCATCAACTTTACCAGCGGCACCATCGGCGCGGTGGCAACCTACAACCGCAAGGGCGGCATCATCCGCGGCACGGCGGTGGCGCAGGACGCCAAGGTGCACCTCAACGGCCCGGCCACCATCGTGGGCGGCATTGCGGGCCGCAATGAGCCGGGCGAGGGCACGACCGACGCGGCATGGATTGAAAACGCCGCCGTCAACGCGGGAGCACTGGACTTAAACGGCCTGACCGTCAACGCAAACCTCGTCACCCTGGGCGGCGCAGTGGGCAGCAACGCAGGCAAGGTCAAGGGCACCAACGTCACCCTCAGCGTGACCGAGGGCGACAAACTGGAACGATATCAGAATTTGGGCGGCGTCGCAGGCCAAAACGACGGTACCCTGGATACGTGTACCTATCAGGGCACGCTGGGCCTGGCCAGCGCCAAGGCTGACGGCGATTTTGCCTGGGGTGCGGCCAGCAGGGACGGCAACACCATCGGCGGCATTGCGGGTGTCAACAACGGCACGGTGCAGAGCTGCGCGGTCCCGGCCATCGTATTGCAGGCGCGAGGCTCCAACAACGTAAGCTCTTTGCAGACCGATGCGCAGAAGCTGGACAATGCCACCCACGTAGGCGGCATTGCGGGCCGCAACAACGGCACCATCAGCGCCAGCTATGTGGCGACCGACGCAAACGGCAAGAGCATCATTGCGGCGCGGTACGGCTTTGTGGGCGGCGTGGCAGGCTCCAACAGCGGCAGCATCACAAACAGCGGCAGCCAGCAGGCGCAGGCACTTGTCAGCAAGGTCAACAACGAGTGGCTCCCCCTGAACACCGACGACGCCAACACAGGCATCAACGCCATGGTGGCCGAACTGACAAAGACGGACGGTACTTACACCGGCTTTAAAGGTGTGGATACCGTGGGCGCTCATGATTACGGCTATGGTAGTGTGTACCTGACCGAGAACAAAACGACCACCTCCGGCAGCTGGTGGGGGACGACGACCACCACCAAGGCGGGCCTGGCTGCCAACGACCTGACCGTCGTGCTGCGCGGCAATAATAATGTGGATAACAATGACAGCCAGCGCGGCAGCGGCTACCTGGGCGGCATCACCGGCTATAACTCAGTGACGGGGGCAATCACCGACAGCGCTACCGGCCGCTGGTTTGTCTACGGCGATAATATCAGCAAGGCATCCACCATCGGCGGCATTGTCGGCACCAATATTTCCAGCAAAGACCTGACTACGCTGGTCAACTGCGCGGCGGTGCGCCGGTATACACGGCTCAGCTCCAGAAAAAACGATGATAACACGACAAATGAATATACTAGCGCTAAGGCCACGCGCATTGAGGTCCATGTCGGCGGCATCATCGGCCACCAGGGCAACGACCGCGACGACCTGTGGGCGCTGAGCAAGTGCGTCAACTACGGCACGGTCTACAACAGCCGTTCCAACAACATCGGCGGCATCGTCTCCTACTGGACGGACTACGGCGGCACGATCGAGTACAGCTTCAACTTCGGCGACCTGCTGACAAATATGAATGATAATCGGGACAGCTGCGGCACCATGGGCGGTATCGCGGGCTACTTTGATGCGCCTGTCAAGAATACCTCCGCCAATATCCTGCACTGCCAGAACCATGGCTCAATGAAGGGAACGAATACGATAAGTGCGAACGATATCGGCGGTATCTTTGGCAAGGTGCAGATGGCAGATAAGACCGACCCCATGACCATCAATGTATACGACTGTGTCAATGGCAGTACGGTTGAAATCAAAGCACAGTCTATGGCGGTTGGCATTTTCGGTTACCTGGGGCCGTGGGATACGCGCGGCTCTACAATCGATAATGTTATCGTCAATATTGACCGCTGCCGCAACTATTGTACGAATATGAGCGCCAGCGCCGGCTACATAGTCGGCATCGTCGGCAGCCGTGGCGGCGGCGGCAGAAGTACGCAGCCTACGACGCTGAACAACTGCTTCTCGTTGGTAGGCGGTGATAACTGGCACCCGCTGGCCTATGACAATCCCGGTGGTGCCGTAGAGAACATCAAGGGTTCAAATAACTATTATATTGACGCATATAGTAAGGATGGCAAGAGCGCTTGGAACGCGCAAGCCTGGAATGAACGCTGGTTGGGTCACACAAGTACCGATTTGATAAACTTTACATGGTCTGGTGCAGACAGCCGCTTTAAGGAAAGCGCGGAAACCAAAAACTGCGGCGGTCGTCGTTTGAACCTGGGCAAAGACACCACAGACGACAGCTATTTTGCCATGCTGGCGGTGCCAAACAATACGAATGATAACACAACGTATGACCTGTCCCGGATTGTCTACAACACGGCTTATATCCATGTAGATGCAACGGATACATGGAAGCGTACAGTGGAAACAAAAGATAGCGATGTGTTGGGCAATATCCTGCTCCGTTTTACCGAGACAAACGACAGTATCAAAGGCTCAAGCGGCCAGAACATCCCCAGCAATGGCGATATTACCGATGAAGTCATCCAAAATTATTATAAGTATGTGTTGGAGGCCAATGAACCGAACCAGATACCCGAATCCATCACGATCCAGCGCAGTGAGGAGACTAAGGACGGCACCGGTGCAGTGTATGGCCGCTATCTCGTAAGCTGGACTGCCCCCAAGCAGGACGCCGCCCACGGCCCGGCCATGTACTATAAGCTGGAAGTGTACAAGACCGACGCAAGCGGCAAGGTGACCGATGCCACCCCCGTACACACGGCCATGGTCTACGAGACAAAGTATACCTTTGATAACGACCCGGACCGCGACGCCTGGACCGGCAACTTTGTCGTGCGCATTACCCCCATGAACAGCAAGGGCGGCGGTACATCCCGCGATTCTGCGGTGCAGACCTTCGCCCAGACACTGCCCAAGCCGGAAATTGAAGTACGGCTCAAGCGTACCGGCACGGGCAACATATACTATCAGACAGTTGTGCTGACAAACTATGACGAATATGTCAGAATCGCCAATGACCAGTGGAAAGTTGATTTTAAATATGTGGACGGCAGCTCCGGCAGCTTTAGCAAAGGCAAGAGCGAGCAGACCATCACCAACGGCTTGGACAATATCAGAACCCTGACTGCTATTGCTAACCCGAGTACCAGCACAGCGCCGTTCATGCGGTCGGAACAGTTCAGCGAGCTTACCGCCATTGCAGGCCCCTTTACAAATCCGGATAAGAACGATGAGTGGAACACCGGCCTGGCGGCTAAGGGTAATGTGACCGTCACAAATCCGACTGTTACAGGAACGACGGTCAATGACCTGACTATCAGCCTGAATTTGTCCTATGCACCGTTTGTGCGGAATGATAACAAGATGCAGGAAGCCCAGCCCATCTACCGCGTCATGCTCGTCGGCAAATACGTCGGCGACAGTGAGACGACGGCCAGCGGCACAAGCCTGACAGGCCAGTATATCACGCTGGCCGCGCAGCAGACCCGCGTTGGGGCTGCGGCCACCACCGTGACCTTCCGCAATCTGCCGAAGGAAGCCTTCACCAGCGACTACAAGGATTTGAAAATCGTCGCGGCTCCTGTCGAAAGCGGCATCGGCCCCTCGTACAGCCGTTGGGCAGCTACCGAGGAGGAAGTCACGGAGGCAATTGACCAGCGCGGCACAGATAACCCGGTCGCCTACTATGACGGCCTGGAAATCGTGCGCAAGGCAGGCGGCGACGGCTACGAGTACGCCCATATGACCGCGCTGTACTTTGTAGGCAAGGCGTACAATACCAACGACAAAGACAAATCCTATAACGATGTCCTTGCCCCCAGTCAGGTCAAGACACTGTCGACAGGCGTAACCACCCTGCAAGCCCCGACGCTGGGCAAGCAGCTAGAAGTACGTACCGCCGAAAACAAGCTGTACTATACCTTTAGCTGGACCCAGACAACTGACGGCACGATACCGGATACAACGGAGCAAAAGTACACCATCGAACTGTACGGCGTGCAGGCCGACGGCAAGCAGGAGACCATCCGCCTGGCAAGCGGCGTGGATTTGGCTAAGAAAGTCACGTTTGACAGCACAACGGGCCGCTACACGCTGGAACTCTGCGTGGACGACAACCTGGCTGAGGGCAGCAAGAGCTGGAAGTACAATAACGTCATTCTCCATGTGGCCCGCGTGTCCGACACGAACGCGCAGATCGGCCTGGCGGACGAGCAGAACTACGCCGTCAAGACCCGGCTGGATGCCCCCGACGCCCCCGGCGGATTTACCCGCCTGTATGACGAAAACAGCGCCGATGCACTGACATACAGCATCAACTGGCCTGCGGTCGTGGGTGCGGACCACTACACCCTGTACGCCCAGCGCCAGAACGCCGATAACACCTGGGAAACCGTGGAGACCTGGGAGAATATCACAGGCACCCAGACCGAAATCGACATGGAGCAGTACCAGGGCCAGGAACTGAGCTTCTACGTTATTGCCAACCGTGCGGCGGGCGACACCACCGGCTTTGACAGCCCGGACGGCGCACTCTGCGACCCGCAGGCTGTGAAGTCCCGCGTGGCGGCCCCGACGGTGAGCGGCGCGGCCTTTGCCCCGGCTGCGCCCAGCCAGGCGGAGTTCCTGAATGGCGAAACGCTGCAAATGACGGTCAACGACAACACGGCCAGCAGCTACTTCTTTACCGGCTATCTGTTTAAAGAGAAGGCTAACTATCAGACGATTGCCGCGTTGGCAAATGCCTGGCAAACTACCGCTGCCTTGGGCAAGGATAAGGCAGACAGGCTGGCTGCATTGCAGACTGCGCTGAATGAAATGCTCAAAAACGGTGACGCCATCTGCATCATCCCCGAAAGTGACCGGCAGAGCGGCGGCGGCACGCCCGCTGACGGCAGCGGCAACAGCGCGGCCTACAACCTGAGTAACGGCTTTACCATGAAGCCCGAGTATTCCCGCTACTACCTGCTGCCTGCCCTGCGCGCTATGGCAGAGACCAGCAGCGGCATGGAATCCTCCAACTGGTACTACTACGTGGGCGACTATATGAACAACCCGGCAGCGATGCAGCTGCCCGCCATTCAGCTGGACGCCCCGGCGGCAAAGCTGGATAATGTGACCGTGACCCATGCGGCCCAGCTGTACGATAGCGACAGCTACGAGCACCCCATGGGCGACCCCATCAGCCTGGATATCACCCATTTTGCCGTGCAGTGGAAAGCGGCCAACCGCTATCCGTCCATCGGCGAGCTTGCCGACGGTATGGTCAGAAACCTGACCGACCACTACAAGTTCACCGTGACGGCAAAAGACGGCGGCGAAAACTACACAATCGAAATGTGGACCTATGACGCTGACAGCGAGGAAAAGAAGGACGATGGCACGCCGGAGCACCTGCGCGGCGAAATCAAGACGGTAAAGAAAACCGTCACGATTGACGGCAGCAACTACGAAAAATACCTTGACCCGCAAATCGAAAAGGACGCCGACGGCAATGTGACCCGCACCTGGTACGACCTGAGCGTGATGCCTGTGTTCCAAGAGGACACGACGGATGTTGACCACTGGGAAAGCAAGCCGGAATGGCTCCGTGGCTGTGTAACGCAGGACGACAACGCGAAACCGTACTATCAGGTCAGCGTTGTGGCCGAGCTGGAGGTCGTGGAAAACGACAACGGCGAACCCGCTTACCGCGTATTGCTGCCCGATATGGCCAATGTGCTCACCAGCGGCGATGCCCTGCAAAAGTTTACCACCAACATCCAGGTCGAGACGATGGCTCACTCCAAGGCCGACGGCAAGACCGTGGGCACGCCAGACGCCGAAGCTGTAAAAATCGGCGACGAGACCCAGACCGTCGAGCTGATTGCAGAAGAGCCGACGCCCGACGAAAACACCGAAACCACACAACCGACCGAAACACCCGCAGAGCCGCGAAACGCGCCCCAGCCCGTGGAGCTGACCGACAAGGCCGGGTAAACTACAACAAAGGAGGTGGCATCATGCGCCGAAAAGCACGCGATATCCTGCGGAACCAGCAGGGCCTTTCGATGATTCTGGTGCTCTGCATCGGTGCCTTGTTTGTGGCCCTGTCTGCGGCACTGGTGTACGCGGCGTCCGTGTTGACGGCCAACGCCAACCGCCAGCTTTTGGAGCAGGAGGCCTACCAGCTGGCCACCAGTTTTTCCGACGTGCTGGAAGGGGAACTGAACACCCCCACGAGCTCCTTCGCCGCGTTCGTGAATGACAGCTTCATGACCTCCACGGCCTACGGCGGCGATATCTACGGCAGCCCCTCGCAGCCCTACTCCTACACATGGAAAGCTGCCGATGCCGACACGAGCGGTGCGGAGGAAATCACCGTCACGCTGCGCCGCCGCCCGGGCGAGGACGCTGAAAAGCTGAACCTGAGCGGCGTGGGCCAGTCCGTCAGCACCAAAAGCGGCTGGCGCGACCAACTGACCAGTTGGCAGAGCAACGACTATCTGCTGACCGATCTGCAGCTGGACGTGACCGTCACCGCCACCAAGGCGGGGGAGAACTTCGCCTATACCGTGACCTATGACCGGCAGGTACACTACCCGGTGTCTGGCTACACATTTGACGATAGTACGACGGTTTACACATGGAGCAAGGGCACAAGCACCTTTGCCAGCCCCGGCTTGTCGAGTATCGATATTAAACCGGAGGACGCAGAGCGAATCATTGTGCCCCACTTTGACACCACCAACCCGGATAAGTCCACCATCCATTACACCCGCGGTGCCCGCCAGAGCACCAGCACAGCACAGGAGTGAGCCGCCATGAAACACAAATTGCAAAATCAGCGCGGCGAGACCATTGTCGAGGTTATCGTCTCCTTTATGCTGCTGTTGATGTTCACAGCTATGTTTGTGGTGTCGCTGCGGTACGCCCGGGCCATGTCCCAAAAGGCCGAGACGCTGCGGGAGACGGCTTACGCTTTCTGCGCCGGGCTGTACCCGCAGGAAAAACAGGCCCCCGCCTGGCAGACCGAAAAAACCGGACAGAGCTTTACCTTCAGCGCGGGCGCGGGGGCCGGGGCGTTCACCGTGGACGGTGTGGAACTGGACCAGGTGGAGACCCAAGCCGAAGTGAGCGAGAACGGCGGCACGCCCACCACCGAGACGCACACCTTCCACCGTTACGCCAAGGAGGCAGGGGAGGCAACGCCATGAAGCAGCTGCAAAACAAGCGCGGCACCACGCTGGTGGAGCTGATCGTCTGTATGGTGCTGCTGTCCATCCTGACGCTGGCGGCGGTCACGTTGATACGCCCCAGCGCCCAGGCCTACCGGGATATCCAGCTGCAGACCCGTGCGCAAAACCTGGCCGATGCCCTCATCGAGACGATACGCGGCGAGGTGCTGGACGCCAACGGCTATATCCGCTTTACAAACGGCGCGACGGACAGCGCAAATCTGGACAGCGTGTTTGACGCCCAGACCAGTTACAGCGACGGCACGGCGCTGGAATTCAGCGTCTACCCGAACCATGTGGAGCTGATCGACAAGGACCTTGTACCCGCACTGAAAAACAGCAAGGGCAAGGACTTGTTGACCCAGGCCCAGGCCGAGGAACTGAACGGCTACCTGCATATGCGGTTTTACCAGCAGGAGCAGCGTGATTTCGCCCCCCTGCACAAGAAGGACGGCGAAAAGATCGCCTACGCCTACACCACCGCCTACCCGAAGGAATCCTACATGGGGCTGTACATCAGCGACCTGCACTTTTACGCCCGCAGCTGGGCACAGGAAAACGACACCGACACCCCGCGTATCACGGCGATGACGGTGGTCATCACAGTAGCCAAGCGGGACAGCAGCGGCAATGATGTCCCCCTGTGTACCCAAAAGGCCATTGTGCCGCTGCCCGGCGAACCGGTGATTTTGTACGCGCCCGGCACCTGGAACGGGAAGGCATCCTCAGAGCGATAAGAGATTTTTTGCCATATTATAACAAAATGTGACAAACTACTGGACAAATGCCGGACGGCTTGTTATACTATGAAACATAGAGACGTGCAGCAGGTCGCTGCCAAAATAAAGAGGGGTACAGGATGGCAACCATTGAAATCAGAATGTTGGGCGATTTCGAGATTCGCGTCAACGGCAAACCGGTATTGGCGGTGCTGGGGCAGTCGCGTAAGACTACCGCGCTGGTGCAGTATCTGGTGCTGCAGCGGGGCGAGCGCGTAACCCATAAAGTCCTCACCGATACGCTGTGGGCGGGGGAGCGGTCCAGCAACCCGGATATGGCGCTGCGTGCCATCCTGCACCGTTTCCGCAATATGATCGAGGCCGAGGGCCTGGACGAGCTGCGGAACTGCATCCTGACCAGCCGCGGCTGCTACCAGTGGAACCCCCACCTGGACTGCACCGTGGATGTGTTCCGAGTCGGCGACCTGTCCGAGCAGGCCCGCCGCGAGGAGGACCCCGAAAAACGCGCTAAGCTGTATGAGCAGATCGTTGATCTGTACCGCGGCCGCCTGCTGCCCCAGTCTGCGTCCGAGCAGTGGGTCGAGGGCGTCAGCGTGCGGCTGCATGGCCAGTATCGCACCGCCATGTTGAGCCTGCTGGAGCTCTGCAAAAAGTGGGGCGAAAGCACCCGCATCATCTCGCTGTGCAACCACGCCCTGGAACTGGACCCCTACGAGGAGCGCCTGTATCTGGAAGAAATCGTCGCGCTGGAAGCCTTGGGCCGCCATAACGAAGCCCAGAAACTGGCCCGCCGCGGTACTGCCATGGGCTGCCTGCACCATGCCATTGAGCCGGGCCGCGCCGGTTCAGCTTACCGCCAGATGCGCCAGGCTGACCGCAATATGGAAGGCGAGGTCGCCAAGCTGGTGGCTGCTCTGCCCGACACCGAGAACGCCGGGGCCTGCATCTGCGATTTCGAGACATTCAAAGAAGCCTATCGCGTGCAGCGTGGCGTGCAGGCCCGCTACGGCCTGCCGGTGTTCCTGGCAATCATGACGGTGGCCCCCGGTCAGGATGCCGAACCCGACGAGACCTCCACGATGGTGGACCAGTTGGGCGAGCTCATCCACACGAGCCTGCGCCAGTGCGATGTGGCCGCCCGCTATACCGAGACGCAGTATGTCATCATGCTGTGCGGCAGTGCCGCCGAGACCGGGTCCAGCCCGCTGGAACGCATCAAGGCGTCGTTCTACCGCGTGCCTGCTCATGGCCGTTACCTGCTCAGCTACAGCCTGTACGTGCCAGAAGTCAAGCCCGACGGCGGCCGTGCCCGCCGCAAGCGCAGCAAAAAACAGTAAAATATTTCCGCCCAGCCGCAAAAAAGTTTCGCGGCTGGGCGGCTTTTTTTGATTTTTTACACCTTCCACAATCTTTTGCCTAAAATTTTTTACAAAAAATCAGAAAAAACTGTTTAAATTTCCATGATAATGTGGTAAAGTAGTATCAAACAGGCGGGAGTGTTCAAAAATCGCTCCGCCGCAAAGAATATCTACGCCGCAGGGCAGTTGGAAATGCCCCGGCGCGAAAAGAGGTTTGACGATCCATGGGCTACGCAAGCAAAGACATCCGCAACATTCTGGTGGCCGGCCACGCCGGCTGCGGCAAAACGACGCTGACCGAGGCGCTGCTGTACATGAGCGGCGCGACCGAGCGTATGGGCCGCGTCGAAGACGGCACCACCGCCAGCGACTTTGATCCCGAGGAGATCCGCCGCAAGGCATCGCTGAATTCCAGCGTCGTGCCGGTTGAGTTCGAGGGGGTCAAGTACAACCTGATCGACGCACCGGGTCTGTTTGACTTTGAGACCGGCGCTGCCGAGGGCATCATGGCTGCCGAGAGCGTGCTGATTTGTGTTTCCGGCCGTTCCGGTGTCACCGTCGGTGCCGAGAAAGCCTACCAGATGGCACTGAAAAACAACAAGGCGCGGATGATTTTTGTCACCAAGACCGACTTAGAGAACGCCGACTACTTCAAGATTCTGGAGCAGATGAAAATTAAGTTCGGCCCCAGTGTCTGCCCCTGCGTTGTGCCGGTCCGTCTGGACGACGGTACTGTCGCCTACATCAACCTGTTCAGCCAGAAGGCCTTCAAGTACGAGGGCGGCAAGCAGATTCAGATCGACGTGCCTGATATCGGCCACCGCTTTGAGGGCTTAATCCAGGCCATGAGCGAGGCCATCGCCGAAACCGACGAGGCCCTGATGGAGAAATTCTTCGAGGGCGAGGCCTTCACCACCGAGGAGATCGTCCAGGGCATGGCCGCAGGCGTGCGCAGCGGGCAAATTACCCCTGTGTTCTGCGGCTCTGCCGTCAACGGCCAGGCACTGGATATGCTGATTTATAACATGAACGTGCTGCTGCCCGGCGCGGATACCGCCTCCGCTGTGGGTGAGGCGAACGGCGAACCGGTGGAGATCACCGCCGACCCCGCTGCCCCGCTGTGCGCCTACGTGTTCAAGACTGTGGCAGATCCCTTCGTCGGCAAGCTGAGCTTTATCAAGGTTCTGTCCGGCAAGCTGACCGCCACCAGCAACGCCATCAACGCCCGTACCGGCCAGCCGGAGCGCCTGGGCAAGACACTGACTGTCTGCGGCAAAAAGCAGACCGACACCCCCGAGATCGCTGCCGGTGACATCGGCGCGGTCGCCAAGCTGGCTACCGCCAAGACCGGCGATACCCTCTGCGACCCGGCCCGCGTCGTCGCGCTGCCCGCGCCGGTCTACCCCATCAGCTGCTACCGCATGGCCGTCAAGGTCGCCAAGAAGGGCGACGAGGGCAAGGTCGGCGGTGCGCTGACCCGCCTCATCGAGGAGGACCCGTCTATCAAATTTGAGGTCGATCCCGAGACGAAGCAGCAGATCATCAGCGGCCTGGGCACCCAGCATCTGGAAGTGGCCCTTGCCAAGCTGAAGAATAAGTTCGGCGTGGAGATCACGCTGGAGACCCCGCGCGTGCCTTACCGCGAGTCTATCCGCAAGAGCTGCAAGGCCCAGGGCCGACACAAGAAACAGACCGGCGGCCACGGCCAGTTCGGCGACGTCTGGATCCAGTTCGAGCCTGTGCAGGGCGAGGCCATTGAGTTTGCCGAGAACGTGTTCGGCGGCAGCGTGCCGAAGAACTTCTTCCCCGCTGTTGAAAAGGGCGTGCGCCAGGCGGCCGAGCACGGTGTGCTGGCCGGTTATCCGATGGTCGGCATGAAGGCTACCCTGCTGGACGGCAGCTATCACCCGGTCGATTCCAGCGAAATGGCGTTCATCATGGCCGCTAAGCTGGCCTACAAGGCTGCTATCCCCGAGGCCGGCCCTGTCCTGCTGGAGCCCATCGGCACACTGAAAGCTCATGTCCCGGCGGACAACACCGGCGATATCATGGGCGAAGTCACGAAGCGCCGCGGCCGCGTGCTGGGCATGAACCCCGATGACGACGGCCTGCAGGTCGTTGAGGCGGAAGTGCCCATGGCCGAGATGCAGGATTTCACCACCTTCCTGCGTCAGCTGACCCAGGGCCGCGGGTACTACACGTTCGAGTTCGTGCGGTACGAGACCCTGCCCCAGATGCTCGAGAGCAAAGTCATCGAGAAGGCCAAGGCGCTGGGCAACTTCGCGGATGAGGATTAAAGCGTAAAAAATAAGCACCTGCTGACCGGTATGCGTGTGACCGGTCAGCAGGTGTTTTGTTGTATGGCGTTGTAGGGGGCGGCGTCCTCGACGCCCCGCGGGCAAAGCCCGAATCCCCCTGTCAGGTAATCTTCAGCGCCCGCTGCACCCGATACACAATATATCGGAACAGCCCGACGATCAGACTGCCCTCCACCCAAAAATAGTTGGGCAGGTTGCGCCAGCGGAACTTCGGCTTCTGTATTTTCGGCAGGGCGACCCAGGCTTCGTGAAAACCCTTGGCGTAGTCATTGCCGAACCCGCGCAGCCGGAACATCAAAACTTTCAGCAGATACCCCAGCAGCATCGGGATAAAGTTGATGACCAGCATCAAAAGCGGCTGGTTTTTGTAGGGCAGCAAAATACTGTTGCGCCCGCTCTGGATGCTCTTGAACGGATTGTACCGCACCGCACCGGTCGTTGCGCCGCAGATGTGGCGGCACTTGGCCGTGGGGCAGTAGACGTTCTTGTAGCCCAGGCTGTTCGCGCGCCAGCTCAGGTCAACATCCTCATAGTAGGCGAAAAACAGTTCGTCAAATACGCCGATTTCGTCCAAAATCGATTTGCGGTAGAGCGCCGCACCGCCGCAGGCACTGAAAATGCGGCAGGGCTTGGTGTAGCGGCTGGCTTTCAGGCCGTCGCCGCGCTTGCAGGCAAAACCCAAAATCGTCACATAATCGCCCGCGTCGTCAGCCAGCTCCGGCTCATAAAAGCGCAGCATCAGGCTGCTGACGGCAAAAATCTTCGGGTCGGCATCGGCGGTCCTGATAAGCTCCGCCAGCCAGTCCGGCTCGGCAAAGGCATCGTTGTTGAACAGCACCGCGTACTCGCCCTTGGCAATCGCAATGCCCTGGTTGACTGCATGGGAAAATCCGGTGTTCTCGGCGTTCTCAATCAGTGTGTAGCGGTCACGGCCGCGGTAGCTGCGGGCAATTTCCAGGCTCTCGTCTTTGGAGCCGTTGTCAATGACGATCAGCTCAAAGTCCTGCTCGGTCTGTGCCCAGACCGACTCGATGGAATCCCGCAGCCAGCCCGCGCCGTTCAGATTCGGGATGATAACAGATGCTTTCATGGCGTCTCCTCAGCGGTAGTAAGGGGTGGCGTAGTAGTAGGCCAGCTGGCTGTGCACCACGGCGCTGAACACCAGCGCGGCCACCAGCACCAGCAGCGCCGCGGCTGCCGCCACGACCAGCGTGCGGACGACCTGCGCCCGGGCCAGCCGCTTGCGGGCCTCGTTGTGGGTGCCGCCAAAGCTCCACACCAGCGCCAGGATGAACCCCACGACCGGGATGGCAAACAAAATCATTGTGCCGGTGGTCGCGCCCTGGCTCATGGCTTCTGGCGTCGGCTCGGCCTCGCGGTCGTCGGGCGTGCCATACAGCGGCGCGGCGGGACCGGGCTGGGCGGCGGGGCGTACCGCCAGCGGGGCCGGGGCACCGCACTGGGGGCAGCGGTCAGCGTCGTGCGGCAGCAGCAGGCCGCAGTTTTTGCAGTAACGTAACATCTTTACCTCGTTATTCGGCCAGCGTCAGATTGCGGTCCAGCTGGGTGTTCAGGATGATCTGCGTGTTGGTGGAACCCATCTTCTGCATCTTGGTCAACAGGTGTTCCAGTGCGTCAATGTCGGTGCAGCTGACCTTTATGATAAAGTTGTAGCTGCCGGTCACGCGGAAGCATTGCAGCACCTGGGATTCCTGCTCGATCATCGCCAGAAAGCTGGCGCGGGTCGCAGCGTCCACCAGCACCGAGATCAGCGCTTCGACCCGGGCGGGGGCGTCTGGGTGGCGCAGCACCACGGTGTACCCGCCGATGATGCCCTCCTGTTCCAGCCGATGGATGCGGCTGGAAACAGCCGGGCTGGTCAGATTGACCTGCTGGGCAATGTCTTTGACTGGCATACGTGCATTTTCCGCCAGCAGCTGTATAATTTTGTGGTCGAGATCATCCATGAGTTGACTCCTTGTTTTTCTTTTGTATAATGCGCACAAAAAAATAAAGTGAAGTATACAGTCATTGTTATCTTTAACAAAATTGAAAAAGTATGCTTTTTTCTGCGCCTGCTAAATAAAATTAAGCTATCGTGGTTTTATTATAATCTTTTGAAAACCAAAATGCAAGTATGACATTTGACATTTTAAGAAAACTTGCTATAATGATATTTGTAATCAACCAAGACATTCACTGACCTTTATATACTTTCCCACCCCTCTATGCACAAAGGCCCGCAGGTATCCCCTGCGGGCCTTTGTGTTTGTACAGATAGGACAGATGCGGGCAATGTGTGCAAAATATGGAGCAAACTAAAGCCTTCCCCTCGGGGGAAGGTGACCCAAAGGGCTGAATGAGGGGCGCGTGTACCGCTATTGCCCGCAAATGGGTTGCTGCGGGAGGTTTGCCCCTCCTCAGTCCGCTTCGCGGACAGCTTCCTCGGGGGAAGCCTTTGCAAAATTTACAATTTAAACTCCACCGCATTTGACGCAGCACCGTTCTCTATGCTATAATAAAAATTCCGACGTCACTCGTCATTTTTTACGGAGGAATCACCTATGCTTATCCCTGTACTGCTGTTTATCGTCGGTCTGCTGTTCCTTATTAAAGGCGGTGACTGGTTTGTCGACGGTGCCTCTGCGCTGGCCCGGCGGTTCCATCTGCCGGAACTGCTCATCGGTGCGACCGTCGTTTCCATCGGTACGACTTTGCCGGAGGTCATGGTCTCCACCATGTCCGCGCTGTCCGGCCATGGCGAGATCGCCTACGGCAACGCCATCGGCTCGGTCATCTGCAACGCGGCGCTCATTGCGGCTATCACCATCGCCGTGCGCCCCGGCAAGGTCGATCCCAAAACGCTGAAAACCCCGGTCGCCTTCTTCTTTGCGGCGGCGGCCATCTACTGCATTGCGGCGTATGTTTTCGGCAAGTTCACCCGCGTCATGGGCTTTATCATGCTGGCTATGTTCGTGGCCTACATGGTAGTCAACGTGCTGCAGATGAAAAACGCCCCCGCCGTTGACGCTGAGGCGTCCGAAGAAGAGGAAATGTCCCTGGCCAGGACGCTGATCCTGCTGGTGCTGGGCGCGGTGCTGATCGCCGTGGGCGCAAACCTGCTGGTGGACAACGGTACCCTGATTGCCCAGGCCCTCGGTGTGCCGGAGAGCGTCATTGCACTGACCTTTGTCGCGCTGGGTACCTCTCTGCCAGAGCTGGTCACGGCCATCACCTCGCTGGCCAAGGGCCACAGCGATCTGTCGCTGGGCAACGTCGTCGGCGCAAACGTGTTCAACCTTGTGCTGGTCAGCGGCGTGTCCGTCTCGCTGGCACCCTTCACCATCCCGCAGAACTCCACGCTGTTCGGTATCAATTCCAGCCTTGTGTTGGAACTGCCGGTTATGCTGGCCGTCATGCTGATTCTGACCGTGCCCGCCCTCGTCAAGGGCAAGCTAAACCGCGGCCAGGGTATCCTGTTGCTGGCCATCTACGCCGCCTTTTGCGCAGTGCAGTTTACGCTGTAATATAGTAGAAGGTAGTTCCCTGTGAACCTGCAAGAACTTTCCGCCGCCATCAACATGCTGGGGGCGTTCTGCGGCCCGCGGGGTAAAAACTTCCTGGCCCATGTGGAGATCCCTGCCGAGGTGCAGGCGGCCTTTGCCCAGCTGCAAACCGTCTACGGCACCGACGCCCGCGCCGCCAACCCGGCCTACGCCGCAAAATAAATCTTGCCCAGAATGAAACGCCCTGCCGCGGTACACACGGCAGGGCGTTTGGTTTTTCCGGCACACGGCGTGCCGGGGGTCATATTTGCTTGTGCTTGCGGCGCAGTACCATTGCGGCGGCAAGGCTCCTTCGTGATACTCCCTCTTACAGCAGGTGCAGTTTTGCGGCAAATTGTAAATCATACCAAAGTATGATAGGGAAGAAATCGAAGCGGCCCAAAACGGCACGGCGCAATACCTTGCGGCCCATTGCCGAAGCATAAAGGCCCACGGCCCGGCATACATTGGTGCGAGGTGGTGTGTATGCTGGGCATTTTGGGTTTGTTTTTGCGCGCGGCGGCGGGACATATTTTGTACCTGGCACTGCATCTGGAAAGTGGGTCCTTCCCGCGGCCCTTGTCCCCGGATCAGGAACGTGCGGCCTTTGCGCAGCTGCGCGGTGGCGGGGCCGGGGCTGCCCGCGCCCGGGATTTGCTGATCCGTCACAACCTGCGCTTGGTGGCGCATATCTGCAAAAAATACTACGCGGGCACAGCTGCCCAGGACGATTTGATTTCAATCGGCACCATCGGCCTAATTAAGGCGGTGGACACCTTTGACCCGGACAAGGGCAAGCGCTTTTCCAGCTATGCGAGCCGGTGCATTGAAAACGAACTCCGTATGGAGCTGCGTAGGGTGCGCAAGGCAGGGGTGCAGGTCAGCTTGCAGGAGCCGCTGGAGGCTGGCGGGCAGCTGACGCTGGCCGACACCCTGCCCGATGACGCCGAGATGGAAGCCGACTGCGAGCAGCGGGCCGACGCTGCCCGGCTGCGCGGGCTGGTGGACGCCCTGCCGCCCCGGGAGCGGGCAGTCATGCGGATGCGGTACGGCTTTGGGGGCGGGCCGCGCACCCAGCAGCAGACGGCGCAAGCGCTGGGCATCAGCCGCAGCTATGTATAGCGCCGCCACTAATGTAAACGATGCCCGGAGGGCCGAAAGGCTCCCCGGGCATCAGTGTTTTGATTATTAACTTTAGCGGCCACTCATCAAATTATTAGTTACGATCTGCATCTTCTACGATTGATTTGATTATCTCTAACGTAGGCCTAAAGCCTTCGAAAGAGAACATATCAAAACCAGGATCTTTTCTTCAAATCCATCGGAAAACTTGTGATGACATTCATTTGGAGGTGGTAAGCTGTCAATGAGTGCCGTAGCCAGTTCGGCTGCCGCCTGCTGTAATAATTCTTCAGTGAGAACTTCGTTGAGAATCATAACAAGCCTCCTTTATGTACACATGATTTCGTTTTTGGACATCCGGATATCTGTTCCGGTTTAACTATAATAACGATTCAAAGCTCGCATTTTGGACAATGGACGGTCAAAAATAATTTCAAAACTGGGGATGCTATTCTAAAGCCGCCAAAACGAAAAGGAGGTATAAGATATCCCGGGGCACTTTTTTATAAGCAGCTATTGCTTTTTACAATATTATATGATATATAATATATAGGTTCATACATCATCTATGTCTAAAGGAGAAACGCCATGTCATTTAATACCGGGGCGGCGCTGCTGGATGCCATCGTGCTAGCCGTCGTCGGGCGGGAGGAAATGGGCACCTACGGCTACCGCATCACCCAGGATGTGCGCGCCGTACTGGACATATCCGAATCCACGCTGTATCCCGTTTTGCGCCGCTTGCAAAAGGACGGCTGTCTGACCGTCCACGATGAGCCGTTCAACGGCCGCAACCGCCGCTACTACCAAATCACACCCACCGGCCGTGCCCAGCTGGCGGGGTATCGCGCCGAATGGGACGCCTACACAGCCAAAATCGACCAGCTATTTGAGGGGGAGACACAATGAACAAACAAACTTATTTAGCCAAGTTGGCGCAGCTGCTCGCCCCTCTGCCCGAGCAGGAGCGCCAGGATGCGCTGAACTACTACGAGGAATACTTTGACGCCGCAGGCCCGGAAGCTGAGGACGCCACCGCCGCCGAGCTGGGCGACCCCGCCGACGCCGCCCGCAAAATTTTGGAGGGCGAGGGCCTGATGCTGGACTCCGCCCAAGCCGCAACAGGGGAGAGCCGCGACGCTGCCGACACCGCGCAGGATGCTGCCCCCCAACCAACTGGAGAAAATCCCCCCACTACCAAGCCTAAGCTCCACGGCCCGGCCGCCATCCCGCCGGTTATGGGCGTGTTGTTGGCTCTTGCCGCCGTGCTGGTCGTGGTCTGCGTCTTACTGATTGGCTTTTTCGGCGTGCGCCGCAGTTCTATTGCCAACGCTGCCGAAACTTTCGTCGTTTCGGCTGCCGAGTCGGTCGTCGAGCAGCCCCAGGATGCAGCCTCTACCACCGCGACCCCCGACAGTGAAATCGTTGAGGAAAACGGTACCGCCGCCGAAGGCCCCTCCGGTGCTGTGGATGACAACAGCCCCCACACGACAGACATGTCCTTTGACAACATCACCCCGCAGGATGCCGTGCTGGACATTGATTATGGCCGCCTGACCATCGTCATTGACCCCGGCGCCACCAGCGTCGCCCTGCACTGCGAGAATGTGTATAACAAGCGGCTCGACGTTACCTACACTGAGAATGAACCGCTGACCATCCGCTACAAAGTGCCTGCCAACTGCGATTTGAGCAGCGAGCCGGAACCGGAGTTTGTTTTGTCCGTGCCGGATGCAGAGACCTTCCACTTTAAAAAGCTCTCCATCACTTCCGCCATGGGCGATGTGGAGTTTGACAACAATGAGACCATCACCGCCGACAGCATCGAACTGAACCTGGCCATGGGCGACTTTACCTGCAGCACGGTGGAAGCGGAAAATTTCAACGCCACAGTCTCGATGGGCAACTTTACCGGCGGCCTTGTGCAGAGCAGCAGCTTTACCGCCGAGGTTGCCATAGGCAACTTTGACCTGGGACGGCTGGAGAGTGTCAAGACCTGCACCGTCAAGGCCGGGATGGGCAACATTGGCCTGACGGTGGACGGCAAGGCCGATGACTACACGCTGGACCTGCAGGCCTCGATGGGCGAGGTCGCCTTTAACGGCAAGGCGCTGGGCACCAGCTACAACCAAACGCCTACCACCGCCCGCCGCGTGACCCTGACCGCCGGGATGGGAGATGTGGTGCTGACGACGACGGAATAAAGCCGTTCCGTGCCCCTACATCTTCCGCGCGATTTCCATCATCGCATGCCAAAGTCATACTTCCCTTAAAATCTTTGGTGCAATATCCACAACTTTCTTTTTTGCGGTGCAAGAAAGATTTTCGCCAAAAGGTTTTGTATTTTGTCCGCGAATGTGGTACAATCTTTCTAATCAGTAAGATTAAGAAATTGTAGGAGTCAGGAGCGTGTAACATGGCATATTATTTCTCTGAACCGTCCCGCACCTTTGGTGAGTATCTGCTGGTCCCCGGCTATTCTTCTTCGGAGTGTGTCCCCACGGCTGTCAGCCTGAAGACCCCGCTGGTCAAGTACCGCAAGGGCGAGGAGGATTGCCCCCTTGAAATGAATATTCCGATGGTCTCCGCCATCATGCAGTCCGTTTCCGGCGAGAAGCTGGCCATTGCGCTGGCCAAGCAGGGCGGCGTTTCCTTCATCTACGGCTCTCAGACCATTGAGCAGGAGGCCGATATGGTCCGCCGCGTCAAGGCTTACAAGAAGGGCTTTGTCACCTCTGACTCCAACCTGCCGCCGGAGGCCACCCTCGGCGATGTGCTGGACCTCAAGACCCGCACCGGCCACTCCACCGTTGCCATCACCCATGACGGCACTGCCCACGGCAAGCTGCTGGGCATCGTAGCCAGCCGCGACTACCGCCTCTCCCGCATGACGATGGACCTCAAGGTCACCGAGTTCATGACCCCGCTGGACAAGCTGGTCACAGCCCCCGACACCACCAGCCTGCATGACTGCAACGACATCATCTGGGACAACAAGATCAACTCTCTGCCCCTGATCGACGCCGAGGGCCACCTGCAGTATATGGTTTTCCGCAAGGATTACGACTCCCACAAGGAGAACGTCAACGAGCTGCTGGACGAGAACAAGAGCTATG
>ERZ827168.1949-NODE-1949-length-25920-cov-5.042335_pt1 | contig 25920 bp, 19 predicted proteins | sample MGYA00519868_ERZ827168 | MGnify/ENA primary metagenome ERZ827168 (study PRJEB31778, sample SAMEA3449271) | human gut metagenome | biome: human gut; feature: human-associated habitat; material: faeces | place: United Kingdom | collected 2010/2012 ...
CCCATTTTAGGGTGCGATATGGTGCTTTTCAGCCCCTGATATGGGCCATTTCGCAAACCGAAATGGTGCTTTTTGCAAAACGATAAAACATCCTTTAAACATAAGCTACTGACATTCAATACATTATGTAAACCTCTTATATTTCGCGTATATGCGCCGAAGGTATGTCTGTCCGCAAATATGCGCTTATTTTATGGGGTATAATCGGAAACTCGGGTGAAAAAATCAAAAACTGCTTACAATTTGAAAGTTGCCCATATCGGCTTAACCCGAATCGATAATCAGACGTCCTCTGAGTTCCGTTCCATCATCGGGAGGATAGGTTTTACGTATTTATTTAATGTGTAAAGGGCTGCGTAGAGACAGCTTGCCAGACATGTTGAAGGCAAAAAAATGGCATACACAATACGGGCAATAATCATGATACATAATAAATATCTGTGTGCCGACGGACGGTTTACCGGTTATTCCTGCAGAAGGAAGCAACGCCATCCGAGGATTAAGCAGCATCTTCTTATTGATACAAATCTCCTCAGAATTCCAGCCGAGAGCTTATCCGCATTAAAAAGACTGCTGGCCTATATACGACATGTTTAAATCATAAAATCAAAAAAGTTTATTCTTCTGTCACAATATTAACTTTTTTTTAAGTGCTATTTTCATCAACCAATCTTTATTTTAACTATCTTTGCGAATATACAAATAAATTATGTATTGGCAATGAAACACCTATTGATTTTTTATATACCAGGAAGTTAATTAATAATTAGCGTTAAAGAGACGTTAATTACAATGATTCGTACATAATTAATACATTATTTTATACAACATTTTAATCCCAAAAACAACATGAAACATTTTTTTATCCTACAAAGATTTCCGTAGTTGTACATACAACACGTATTTATGCAAATATACAAGAAATCTGTATTTATTAAACTATAATTTATTAACTAACTTTCTAAAACTATGCAAAAATCAGGTAGAATAAGCATTATCACTTTCATCGGCTTGATGCTATGCCTTCTTATAGGGGGGGGTGGAGAAATCAAAGCCCAGAATGTGAAGGAAATCTCCGGAACGGTCACCGATTCCAAAGGAGAGCTTGTTATCAGCGGAACCGTAAAGGTGAAACATACGACAACCGCAACAATCACCGATATCAACGGTAAATATAAGATATCGGCACCCACAAACGGAACACTGGTGTTCTCTTATCTTGGATACCAGACAAAAGAAGTACCGGTTTCTTCCATATCAGGCAACACGCTCGACGTTGTGCTGCAGGAAGAAAGCAACATGCTTGACGAGCTCGTAGTCGTTGGTTACGGTACGATGCGTAAGTCAGACCTGACCGGTTCGGTATCCACAACAAAAGGTAAGGATATCATCAAACAGCAGTCGTTCAGCGCACTCGAAGGACTCAAAGGTAAGGCCGCAGGTGTGAACATCTTCACCAACACAGGTCAGCCTGGTGGTGAGATGCGTGTCATAATCCGTGGTATATCCACCATCAACGCATCAGCCAGCCCGCTTTACATCGTGGACGGTGTTGCAATGTCAGACTTCAACCTCCTCAACCCGAACGACATCGAGTCAATCGAAGTTTTGAAAGACGCATCCGCAGCAGCTATTTACGGAGCACGTGGAGCCAACGGTGTGATCATGGTTACAACAAAACGCGGAAATGCAGGCGAAGGAGTCCATATTTCTTACGACGGTTCTGTATCTATCAGCCACATGCAGAGAAAGATGGATGTCATGAACTCAGCCGAGTGGATGGCAGCTTTCAAGCAGGGACTTGAAAACGCCAACGCATGGCAGGGCAAAAACTTTGACACAGATCTGTCCAAGATCTTCACAGATGAAAGACTTTTCCGTGCCGACGGAACACCAATTTATGACACAGACTGGCAGGACGAAGCAACCCGTACTGCAATCTCTCACAACCATCAGTTGAGCATACAGCGTACAGGCAAAGACAGTTCAGTCGGAGCATTCCTTAACTATACAGACCAGCAAGGAATTCTGCTCAATTCTTATTACAAACGTGTAAACGGTAAACTTTCTTATGATGACAAACCGACAAAGTGGTTGTCAACATCTGTCAATCTTCTTGTAAACCATACATGGGGTAACAGAACTTCAGATAACCCTTATAACCAAGGAGCATTGCGTACAATGATCGAGCAGCTACCGTTCCTCCCTGTAATGATAGATGGTCATTATGCACAAACCAGTGATGTCATAACAACTGCAATCCTCAATGATAAAAACGATCCAAACAGCGGCTATCAGAATTTCAGCCCAGAAGGAGTAGGAAATCCTGTTGAATTACAGAAACGCATCAAACAGATGACATACAACACACAGATTTTTGGAAATGCAGCTCTTACATTCCATCTGATGAAAGGCCTCGAACTCAAAACACAGCTTGGTATTGACTACCACAACAGCCGAGGTGCAGGATACATACCATTCACTCCCCGTCCAATGATCAACCAAGAATCAGAAGGATACGCATCTGCATCAAATTCAAATGCACTGTACTGGCAGGAAGAAACATACCTGACATGGTTAAAAGACTTTGATAAACACCATATCAACGCAATGGCTGGTATGTCATGGCAGGCAAGAGAATACACCTATTTCAGTGCATCTGACAGCAAATTTGTTGATGATTACTATGATATCTACAATCTTGGTTCTGGAAGTAACAGACCTAGTGTTGGCAGCGACTACGATAAATGGGCAATGAATTCTTACTTCCTCCGTGTTGCTTACAACTATGACGACACATACCTGGCAACAGTTACTGCACGTTATGATGGTTCATCCAAGTTCGGTCAGAACAACAAATACGCGTTCTTCCCATCTGTTGGTCTCGGATGGCTCGCATCAAACGAAGCATTCCTCAGAGACAACAAGACCATAAGCAAGTTGAAACTACACACCTCATTCGGTCTAACCGGTAACTCTGAAATCGGTACATATCGTTCGCTTGCAACAATGAGCCAGTCTAATGTTATCATAGGTAACGAACTCCATCTCGTTTCTTACCTTGACAACATGCCTAACCCGAACCTGAAATGGGAAAAGACAGCACAGTGGGACTTCGGATTCGAGCTTGGTTTGTTCAACAACAGACTTAACTTCGACATCTCTTATTACTATAAGTACACATCAGACCTTCTGCTCAACCGTCCTGTTCCTGAGTCAACAGGTTTCTCATCAATCATGGACAACATCGGTGCAGTTTCCAACCAAGGTCTTGACATTCTCGTAACAGCCTACCCGATCCAGACAGCTGACTTCCAGTGGACATCAACTCTCAATTTAGGCTTCAACAAGAACCGTGTAGAGAAACTGGACGAAGCAGCTACGGTAGATCCTATTTCAGGAAAGCGTCAGATCACAACAGACGGATTCGTTGGCTACGACATGATTATCAGAGAAGGTGAACCACTTTCTTCTTTCTACGGTTACAAACGTGCCGGTATATACGACGGACATCCTGAGAACTGGGATCCTGAGACAATGAACATTCCGTCAACAATCGGAGAAAAGGTTACTTACAAAGAGCGCCAGATCATCGGTAACGGTCTTCCAGACTGGACAGGTTCTTTCATCAACACATTCAACTACAAGAACTTCGACATGACAATCGACTTCCAGTTCTCTTGGGGTGCTGAGATCATGCAGGAATACTACCATTCTACAGTTGCCCGCTTCCTTACAAACGGTCTTGACCGTCTCTATGAAGAAGCATGGCATCCGACCCTCAATCCTGGTGGCGTTGAGCAAGCTATCCGTCTGAACAACTTCGGACAAGGCGCCAACAACCAGGCCGATGACGACTGGGTATGCGACGGTTCATATCTGCGCTGCAACATGATACAGCTTGGTTACACATTCGACAAGAAAACAATCGAGAAACTCGGTCTGTCTGCACTGCGTATCTATGCTAACGTAAACAACCTGTTCCTCATCACAGCAAGCGATTATCTCGGATACGATCCTGACAACTCAACACGTCTGGGTGACAACAACTGGGGTGCAAGCCGTCAGTTCTTCTCTTATCCGCGTCCTCGCACATTCACTCTTGGTGTGAACCTTACTTTCTGATAAACCAAACAATAACATTGTAAAACCTAAAAGAACTACAGAATATGAAAAAGCATAAATATATATTAATGCTCGGCATGCTTGTCGCAGCTTTCAGCTTCAGCTCCTGCGACAGCTTTCTGGAAGAGGATCCAAAAGATATGAAACCATCTGATAAATTCTGGAAAACAAAAGCCGACGCACAATCAGGTGTTGACGCACTATACTACGGTGGTGTTCTCTATTTGTACGATACAAATTTCGGTACCGGTTGGACACCAAATGCAACAATGTGGCCTGGTATATTGTCCGGACTTTATGTTGACAAACGTAAAGACCGTACATTCACAACAGCTTCTGAAGGTTGTACTTTCAACATCGAAGCGTTTGATGATGCAGCATTCAGCTTATGGCACGAATATTACAAAGGCATCTCACGTGCCAACTTCGTATTGGCAAACGTTCCGAAAATGACAGAAGTGCTGACTCAGGCAGAAATTGACAATTATGTGGCACAGGGTAAGTTCTTCCGCGCATACGGATATTTCCATCTTGCAAAAGACTTTGGAAATGTCCCTTACATCACAGAGCCGTATACTTCTCCTGAAAACATGTATGTAGAGCCAACTTCAACTTTGGACCTTTACAAAAACATCGAACAGGATCTTCTTGACATTGTAAATAGCAATGCTCTGCCTGATGTGGCCTATTATGATAATGGATGTTACGTTACCAAAGCTATGGCAGAAACTCTTCTTGCTCAGGTTTACCTGCAGTGGGCTGGTGCTCCTCTAAATGGAGGAAATGACTATTATGACAAAGCTGCAAAGATGGCGCTTAAAGTAATAGACCAAGGTAAACATCATCTGGAACAGGCTTCTGGTAGCAGCGACGATCTAAACTCGGCTTTCAATGTTATAAAAACAACAAAGACATCAAGTGAAATAATCTTTGCAAAAGAATATAACTATTCAAGCTACAGTATAGGAAACTCGTATGCACGCCTATCTATCGGTACAGACGCATTCCAATGGAAAGATGCGAACAATGAACAAATATTCCATCCTTCTGGTGACGTACTGTACAACGCATATCTGCCTTGTAACATGATAATAAACAGCTATGCACCTGAAGATATCCGTGGACATGAAAAGCAGTACTTCTTCAGAAAATATACAGATGCAACAGGTATCACACATGATCTGAATAACATTGGAAACTGGATGTGGTTTGATGAAAAAGTATTAACAGAAGGTCATGACGGCGATAACAACATACCTGTAATGCGCTACTCAGAAGTACTGCTCATCGCTGCTGAAGGTCTTGCACGCACGGGACATGAAGCCAACACAGAAGGTGGAGCACTCTACTATCTGAACCAGGTACGCAAACGTGCAGGTCTGCCCGACGAGACAGCAACAGGAGACGCCCTGATACAGTCTATCCTCACCGAGCGTCTGCATGAGTTCCCGCTCGAGTTCAAGGTTTGGGATGACATCCGTCGTACACGCCTCTATCCGGAAGCTGACGGCATGAACTCCGGCAAACTGAAATGGACTCCGCTGGCGAACGCAACAATCCAGAACAAGCCTGACGGCAGCACAAAGGTAGGCGCACTGCCTGACTACGTACTGTTATGGCCGATTCCGCTGGACGAGATGCAGAGAAACCCGGCTCTGAAAGGACACCAGAATCCAGGATGGAAATAATCGTAGGCTGACAATGTGAAAAACATCTTGCGGCAACGACCGCAAGATGCCAAAACATAGTCTATATTAAATCTCAATGCCGATATGTGATATATCGGACCAAACAAAAGATTCCCGGAACAGAGAGATGCTGTTCCGGGAATTTTATTTCCTTAAAAAATATAACTTCTCGAATAAATAAAATGCATAATACGAAAAGGACAATATCAACGGAATACTCTTAATACTCGGCGAATAACACAACTTCATTCCGCGAAACATGTGACATCATCCCGACTGACCATGCAACACCATTCCGCAAAACACATAACTTTATTCCACAAGCAATGCAATATCATTTCAAAAAACACATAAAGCAGAAAGGATATTTAGCAGTAACGTCATTAATATATACACCAAAGCCATAAATAACAGACCTATCAATAAACGAAATCCACCTGCGACCAGTCCTCGTCTATTGTAAAAGTGAAACTACGTCCCGACCCGGGCGACTCGCCGAAGAAGTAACCCGAATATTGCGTTACCTGATTTCTCTCCACCGGCACATCGTCAAACTCACGTTCATCCACCACTTTGTCTGACGCGTCGAGTGCCGAGACAGTGACATTGAGCGTGCGTCCGTCACTATGTGGGAACGTATAAACTTCATACACCGACTCCGAAGAGTGAGCATCGTCGGGCACATCGCGAAACTCAGTCTGACGTGAATCGACACATCCGCATCCGCTGACCGCATCGAATGTACTGCTGCCACCGGTATAATAAAACTTCATACGGTCCACCTTTTCCGGCACATTGTCCTTAACGACAAGCCTGAACATAGCCACCGCACGCTTCAGCGTCAGATCGTAAGACGTCTCATCGCCCACCGTGATGTCACCACAATAATAAAAAGTATCCGTCACCTTATTGTTATTAAACTTTATTTGTTCAGGCGATGATATCGTTGCCGAGCCCTCACCATTGTGCGCAATGACCACCACTGTATATGTTCCCTCGTCAAGTCCAACCGTAACATGTCCGAAGCCGGCATCACCTGCGGCCTGCCTTACCACCGTAACTCTATTGTCGCCATCGAACACGGCAAGCTCAATACGGGTGCAAAGTTTGCTGATGTCGGTCACATTACCAGCCTCATACCCATCACTGTTCCAAGGAACCATCTCAACATTGCACACGTTGAACACGACTTTCGTGCCGTCCACCACATTCGGTTCGTCAGCATCCGTGCCGTCATCATCAGTCACAGGCTGCTCGCATGACGTGAAAAACAATGCACACGCCACGCATGTCATAGCAGGTATATAGTTCCATCTTACATTCATATCAAATCAGGTTTTTAGTAATACAATTTAAGTCAGGCAACAGACACGTCGCACACTCATAACTCTACAGATACACATTCCGTGCGTACACGCGAAAAGTCTAAACAATAAATGCCGTCAAAAGATTCTTTACTTGGCCGAATCTTATATTCTACAAATATATCGAGAGGCGAGTGCAGAAACAAAGATGAAGCATCATTGCTTCGATACTTTGGATTTGCCGAGCCGAATCTTATATTATACAAATATAACGAGAGACGAGTGCAGAAACAAAGATGAAGCATTATTGCTTCGATACTTTGGTTTTTGCCGAGCCGAATCTTATATTTTACAAATATAGGAAAACTCCTGATACAAAACAAGTTTATTTTATCATTTCGGCAAAAACAACTACATATTATTATATAAGCACCCATAATTAGGGCGCAATAATGAAAAGAAAGGACATAGCTAACGACCATTGTCTAATGCCGCACAGCATCCCGTATTCAGAAATATACAAAAGAACAAGCCACAACCTACCGTTTATTTGCGATCGTCAGACATAGCCATGCTCCATTAAACACAGCAATATGACGATACGTCGCATGTCCGATAAACACGCACGTGCAGCCTAACCATCTGCCATTCAACGCGCCACGCGTTCGTGACGCTGGAATGCTATGCGCGGCGTACCGTTATGACAATAAATTATTCCGCATCTCACGAAACCCGCCTTACGCAGAAACCCGAGCATCGGAGCATTGTCGGCATGAGTGTCTATGCGAATGTTTCCGCAACGTGCAATGCTCCACTCCACCGCCGTCTCTGCCACTCCGCCGCACACTCCGCGCGACGCCAGACGATGAATAGTGGCATATGCATCGTCGTCGAGCCACCGGCCGTCCTCTATCACAACGTAAGTCGGGTCGTCACCCTCAATGAGACAGAACGTGCCGACAGGTCCCAAGGCACGATGTTCCACCACATAGCAATGTCCGGCAGCCACGTCCGACTCCACCAAACCGAGCTCCGGATAGCTGTTTCCCCACTGAGTAGGATTGCCGTTATCGACCATAAACTGTCTGGCATGAGCAAATATATCGAGCAAAGCGGGTATGTCAGACATCGTCGCCGGCCTGACACTCAAAAGCGAATCATCATTTTCCATATAATAAACATCACGAAAAATTAAAACAATCTTTATACATCGGCCGGAGCCAAGATGAATTACAGTCCGGCAAACATTGCGAAGGCCGACATACTCCAACACAATGTGTCTCTCCAAATCAATGGCAAAGATACAGAAAGGTAAGTGCTGAGACTAATCGGAGAAACTTTATTTTTCCAAATTTGGCACTGCCGAACCACATCATATCTTATGCAAAGATACAGAAATGTGAGTACAGAGACAAAACGGGAAAACAACGTTTTACCGGAATTGTCTATGCCGAACCGCATCATATCTTCTACAAAGATACAGAAAGGTGAGTGCAATGGCAAAATAAAAAACAACGTTTTTTCTGTTTTTGATAAAAACGGTGCGCGAGAATATGCAATGAGAAAAATCGAATTTTTGAGTCCGGTCCGACGGATACGAACGAACGTTAAACAAAACCAGCAAAAACAAGCGCAGCACGAATGGTGATTATGCACACACAGAACAATATATGTCAGAGGTTTATATCCTTATTATATTATAAACGTATATTCACGTCCGTTGCTTTCAATTGTCCGATTGCCAGTATAGCAGCAGAGTTTATGGGTCTTCTTTCCACCAAATACCAATAACTGACGGCCGCGAACAATCCATATTTCGAGGCAGAAGAAAATCAAAGGGGACGAAAATAATGCTCAGCGATTCTAAGGCGACTGAACGTTTTACGTAAATCATAAATTCGGCCATGGATACATATCTATGACGACGGTTGCTGTGCTCCCTGATCAGCGGTGTTTCCTTCAGTCGGTATGTGCCGATATGGACAACTTTCAATTTGTAACCGGATTTTGAATTTTGGCTCAGAGTTTCCTCATATACCCCGAAAAATAAGCGCGTATTTGCTGACAGACTTTCCTCCGGGCGCAAATACGCGAAAAATAAGAGGTTTTCATAAAATATTGGATATCAATGATTTATATTTAAGGAACATTTCTTCACATTGCAAAAAGCACCATTTCGGCATACGAAATAGGCCATTTCGGAGGCTGAAATGCACCATATCGCACCCTAATATGGGCTTTTTCGGACTGCGAAATGGGCTTTATCAGACAACGAAACGAGTGATTTCGGACTATGTTATAGGGTATATCAAAAGGCGATACATACCGAAATAGCCCTCATAATGTCGAATTTAACATTCCTTTACATCTCTTTCGCGAAAATATTTTGTCAAAATTTAGTCAAGAAAAATTGTAAGCATGTCGCCCGGTTTTCCAATTCAAACACAGATATCGAGTGTCAGTAAAGGTAAGGAAAATATGTGCCTTGTCTGCGTTGATGATTTATCGGTTGTGGTGGTAATGATTTATCATGAAGTGATATGAATATTCTGTCCCGATTAATACCGCTTTGCTGAGTCGGGACGTTTCCCGATATTCTGAGATACTTGGTGAATAAAACAAACTTGCCGTGAATTTCTATTGTCCACGAATATGCACGGGGTTACGGGCAAAAGGTTCTTCCTTTTCAGAATTGCGATGTTGTATGTATATCCCCAATGATTTTCCATAGCCCTCATCTTTCCTCCGTATGAGTCTCACGCCACATAAACAAAAAATCCCCGAACTTGCGTCCGAGGATCATGTCTTAGGAATAGTGGAGCTGGAGGGAGTTGAACCCTCGTCCAAACAGGGAAACCATACGCTTTCTACACGCTTATTCCGGCCTTCGATTTTCGTGCTGCGGCAAGACCCGGACCACCAACCACAACCTTATCCCCTAAAATTTCACCGTCGCGGCGAGGCCCGCGCCGACTATTCCCGATTTAACCGCACCGCCTGTTCGGAATGCTTCGGGACAAGAGCTTCCGGGCGATGTCTCGTCCTGTCACCTTGTGACTGGATTAAGCCAGTAATCTACTGTACTTCGATTAGGCAGCGAGAGCGTAATTGTTTTCGCCAGATAAATTTTCGACTGCTGATATTATGGAGCCGGCAGACGAAGCTCCGCGTGCTTACATACCATTTCAACCCGCTGTCAAATCCGGTCAGCCCCGGGCTTTACTTATGGCCGCAACGGCCACACTTCAGGCGAAACATTGGCATCAAGCCACAATTCCATCTTTGCAAAGATAACAATTATTTCGTTCACGGCAATGATTTTTCTTCATTTTTGCGTCATTAACACGTCACACGTAATATTTCTTGATAAAAATTACTTACCTTTGCAACAAAATCGGACAAACTGAGTTATATTATCAGAATATTTAAACAAATTGGTGACAATGATTGAAGAAACACCGCAGGACGGCATGGACAAGGCACAACGCGCCATAAAAAGAGCTACCGACATAGTGTGCTCTGCCATAGGACTGGTGGTGTTGTCGCCGGTTTTCCTGATTATAATGATTCTGATGAAGTGTCAGAAGAATGGTCCGATATTCTTCCGCCAGATCAGAATAGGATACAAAGCCAAACCGTTCGTGATATTCAAATTCCGGACAATGAGCAGCGTGATAGAGGAAAACGGCCCCCAGCTTGTGGCACGGTGCGACAACACCAACTCCACACCCCTCGAACAGTTTCTACGCGGACATCATCTCGACGAGCTGCCGCAGATATGGAATGTTCTGCGCGGCGACATGTCGCTCGTAGGTCCGCGTCCAGAGCGAAAATATTTCATCGACCAGATAATGGCGGTGGACGACAGTTATAAAATCATCTACAACATGAGGCCGGGCCTTACGTCGGAAGCCACTCTCTACAACGGCTACACCGACACGATGGAGAAGATGATACGCCGTCTGCACATGGACATAGACTACTATCGTCGCCGCTCGCTATGGCTCGACTTCAAGATTGCGGCAAAGACCGTGATATGCATCGTTACAGGAAAAAAATTCTAACATTTATATATGAAAAAACTTATCGCATTTGTCTTTTTCGTAATGCTCATACCTGTATGTGCATCGGCACAGTCGTCGATGACCGACGACCAGGTGATGGAGTTCGTAGTGCAAGAACACGAGAAAGGCACATCCCAGCAGCAGATTGTAACAAAACTGATACAACGCGGTGTTGATATACAGCAGATACGACGCGTAAGAAGCAAATATGAAAAACAGATAAGCAGCCAAGGACTGGGCTATGTGGCCGACAAAGCCATGAACGATGCCGAGAACAGAATGCGCACCAACAACGGTAAGACGAAGAACGGCACCGACAACGAAAAGACCGGACTGAAACAGCAGAACGACTATTCCAGCTACAAGATATACGACGAGATGTCGCCTGTACAGCAGTATGACGAGACCGACCCGACGTTCCTGCAGTTCCAGAACGAGCTCGGCATGATTCTGCCCACCGACACGGCTACCATGCTAAAGCAGCTGCTGGCTGAGCGCGAGAAGATGAAGAAGCGCGTGTTCGGACGCGACATATTCAACAACAAGAACCTCACGTTCGAGCCTAACATGAACATCGCCACACCGCAGAACTATATCCTCGGACCTGGCGACGCCGTGATAATAGACATATACGGAGCATCGCAGAAAGTGATAAACTCCACAGTGTCGCCCGACGGCGACGTTACCATCGAGGGATTCGGCCCTATACAGGTGAGCGGACTCACCGTGCAGCAGGCCAATGCACGCATAAAGTCGCAACTCGGAGCACGATACAGCAGCAGCAAGGTGAGACTGACGCTCGGTCAGACACGCACCATTACAGTCAACGTCATGGGTGAGGTGGCTCTCCCGGGCACATATACGCTGTCTGCTTTCGCATCTGTGTTCCACGCACTCTACATGGCTGGCGGAACAAACGATATAGGTACGCTGCGTAACATCAAGGTTTACCGCAACAACAAGCTTGTCAGCACCGTAGATATATACGACTACATACTCAACGGAAAGCTTAAAGGCAACGTAAGACTTGCCGACGGCGACGTGATTACAGTAGAACCGTACGACTGTCTGGTGAACATCACCGGAAAGGTGAAACGCCCGATGTTCTATGAGATGAAGAAGAACGAGAGCGTCGGCACACTGCTCAAGTATGCGGGAGGATTCACGGGCGACGCCTACCGCAAGGCTGTGCGATTGGTGCGTAAGACCGGACGCGAATACTCGGTGTATAACGTGACCGAGTTCGACATGAACACATTCCACGTGGCCGACGGCGACTCCGTGAGTGTGGACTCCATACTCAACCGCTTCTCAAATATGGTTGAGGTGAAAGGTGCAGTGTTCCGTCCGGGCATGTATCAGGTAGGCGGCGACATAACAAGCGTCAGAGCACTCATCGAGCACGCCGAAGGACTGAAGGAAGACGCATTCACAGCGCGCGCCGTGATGCACCGTATGAAGGAAGACCGCACTCTGGAGGTGCTGAGCATCGACGTGGACGGCATAATGAAAGGCACATCGCCAGACATACCGCTCAAGGAGAACGACGTGCTCTTCATACCTACGAAATCAGAAAGACAGATACAACGCACAATAACCATACACGGCGAAGTGAATTATCCGGGCATCTACCAGTATGCCGACAACGAGACGATAGAAGACTTCGTATTGCAGGCCGGCGGTCTGAAGGATGCTGCATCGACAGTGAAAGTGGATGTGGCACGACGCATAAACAACCCCAAGGCCCTGCGACCGGACAGCGTAATATCGCAGACATTCACTCTGGCACTGAAAGACGGATTCGTAATCGACGGCCAGCCGGGCTTCACGCTCATGCCGTTCGACGAGGTTTACGTGCGCAAGAGCCCAGAATACAACGAACAGCAGAACGTCGAGGTGGAAGGCAACGTGATGTTCGCCGGCACCTATACCCTATCGTCGAAGAACGAACGTCTGTCTGACATCATCAGAAAAGCCGGCGGACTGAACGACCGCGCCTACGCCGAAGGTGCACGTATAGAACGCAGACGCACTCCGGAGGAACAAATGAGAGACGAGACTCTGCTCAAACTGGCAAAGGCACAGAGCGGTGACACCATCGACGTGAAGAAGCTCGACATCGGCACAACCTATCCCGTTGGTATCGAACTTGACAAGGCTCTGAAGGAGCCGGGTGGCGACGCCGACCTCGTACTGCGCGAAGGCGACCGCATCATCATACCGGAATACAACGGAACAGTGAAGATAAGCGGCGACGTTCTCTTCCCGAACACCGTGTCTTATGAGAAAGGCAAGAAGGTTTCTTACTACATCGACCAGGCCGGCGGATGGGGCAACCGCGCAAAGAAGAGCCAGACCTACATCATATATATGAACGGAACGGTGGCCAAGGTGGGCCACGGCACGAAGGTGCGCCCGGGCTGCGAGATTGTGGTTCCGAGCAAGCCCAAGAGCGACAGCAAGTCTCTCGCCCAGTGGCTCGCGATAGGTAGCTCAACGGCTTCAATCGCAACGATGATTGCGACAATGGTGAACTTGTTGAAGTAGAAATATCAGTAAACAATAACAACACACGAAATGATGCTTGCAGCAATAATTCATATTATCTGCAAGCATCATTCTGATAATATGACGGGCATGCGATAAAAACCCCGTCCCTACAAATAAAACCATCTACAACGACCTTTCTGAAAAGACGGCACAATCGCAACATAACAATCAACAATCAATCATGGCAATTATAATCACACTTATCTGCATATTATTATTCTGGAAATGGATAGTATTTGTCTTTATGCTCATTCCTATAAGGATGATAAAGAAACGTGAAAGACATAACATGAAAGTCACAAACCATAACAAGACCGACATAAATAAAGAGCCTCAGCAGAAGAATACATCACTGAAAAGCATCGCAAGAAGATATATTCTGGGATACATCCGTTTTATTGATATTAATATAGGACGTATTCCTTCGCATACGATACGCGACATGATATACAGACACATATTCCTGGTGGATATGGAAGAGAGAGCAATTATATATTACGGAGCGGAGATAAGATGCCATTCCAGACTCAAGATAGGCAAAGGAAGCATCATAGGCGACAAAAGCATACTTGACGCACGTAACGGAATATGCATCGGAGATAATGTGAATCTGAGCTCAAACGTCTCCATATATACAGAGCAACACGACCACCGCGATCCATACTTCAGAAGCACATCAGACAGTTCGTTCGGTGTAAGAATCGGCAATCGTGCATGGATTGGTCCTAATGTCGTGATTCTACACAGCGTCACGATAGGCGAAGGCGCCGTCATAGCAGCCGGAGCTGTGGTTACCAAGGATGTTGAACCTTTTGCCATAGTGGCCGGTATTCCCGCAAAAAAAATAGGAGAAAGGAACAAAGACCTTCGATATTGTTTCGACGGCAAATACATTCCGTTCTATTAAAACAGGACTAAAGCAATGTTCACGCACCCCTGAACTTCTGTTTAACATCGTTGAACAGACTGACAATCATCTTGTCTTTCAACACATAGAATTGTACTACTATCACATAGACAACAGTAAAGACAATTCCCGTCAATACGCTCAACACAAGATCGGATATACCAGAGATGTAATACAACACATAGCTTAACGGCAGGACCGCCAACAGATTCTTGAATATACTTCTCCACGGCATGATGCTTCCGAACCTCTTCCTGACAAAATAATAAGATGATATGAATACTGCAATTTCACTCAAAAGAAGCACTAATGCCGAGCCTACGCTCTTGAGATGAGGCACGAGAATGAAGTTCATCACCAAGCCACAGAATGCAGCCAATAACGAATTCATACATATTATCTTGTCGTCCTTTAACGGCATTAATATCTGAATACACAATATCTGGTCTATTCCTATAAGAAATATCAGCGGCATGATGATCATCATAGGTACGATGGCACCCTCATAACCGTCGCCTGAGAGTATCCGGACTATTTGCGGAGAATATATTATGGAATATGCGACAATAGGAATGGAAAAGACAATCAATATATTGAACGACTTCAGCAGAAGTTCTCTCATGCCTTTTATGTCGTGTAGCTTGTTCAAAGAGCTCATTCTCGGCAGCATGACTGTTGTAAATGCTGTATATAAGCTAAGGATGATTGTCTGTAATTTTGTCGCCGTAGTATAATATCCCACCTCCTTGTCGCCGGCACAGAATCCGAGGAAAGTAATGTTCAACGTGGTGTACATTGATGTCAGAAGCATGTATAGACCAAGAATCAGATAACTTCTTATATAAGGAGATATCGATATTCCAGAAAAACGGAACTTCACGTATTGCTTCTTATAAGACCAATTGAACAGGCTGTTAAGCACCATCATACCACACGATAAGGCGAAATACAGTTCGAAATCGTTTTCTTCCTTAACAAACAGGAAGACTGAGACGACATAGACCAATTTCACTATAAGACTTCTCAATGTGATATACCTGAAATTCTCAATTCCCTTATAAAACCATTCTATGAGGAAAGGTGTCATCACGATCTGCAACAATCCTATGCACAGGAGTCTCCTGTATGACGCGAGTTGCGGCACGAGAAACATTACAAGTAAATAAACCACCACAGCAACTATTGCAGTCATGGCATTCAGAAAGAACAGACTGCTGAAACATCTGTTCAATTCTTCCGGATTATTCCTTACCCTTGCTATCTCGCGCACACCCTGTATATTGATGCCTAGCGATGAGAAAAAGATGAAATACTGCACGATACTATTCACGAAGTTACAAATACCGATATTCGTAACTCCGAGGACACGGGAGACATAAGGATAGGTAACCAGTGTAAACACATATCCTGAGCATGCAAGAATGATGCTGTATATTACGTTCTTTTTTATACTCACGGGTGCAAAATTAGCCCTATTTATCTGTTTTTCCAAACATAATCAATAAATATACAAAAGCGGATACAATAAAAAATAAAATCGATTGTTATTTTTATGTATATACATTTATAAAAAGGAACGTCCACATTATTTCAATAAATGAGCGATATTAAATTCAGCATAATAGTACCTGCATTTAAGAAACAATTTCTCAAAGAATGTATCGACAGTATTCTTGCTCAGAGCTATGACAATTTTGAAGTTATCATAATAAATGATCATTCGCCTCAAGATTTGGATGTCATAATAAACAATTATAAGGACGAGCGAATAAGATATTATAAAAACGAAAAAGGATTCGGTGCTCTTGATGTAGTAAACAATTGGAATAAAGGTCTTGGGTATGCCACGGGACAATATACAATCTGTATGGGAGATGATGATATGCTGCACCCGGAATGTCTCTCAAGATACGTGGAATTAATAAAAAAATATCCGAAACTGAATATTTATCACGCTTGGACTCTGATAATTGACGAAGATTCCAACACGGTCGGCATACAAGACGCAAGACCTGAAAGAGAATCGGCGTACTCCATGATTTGGCATTTATGGAACGGAAGACGCCAATTCATAGGTGACTGGCTGATAAAAACAGACTTCCTTCGCGAAATGGGAGGGTATTACTATCAACCTTACGCCTGGACGTCGGACCATATCACCGCCTTTAAGGCAGCCGCTGACGGAGGCGTGGCAAACATGCAGGATATCGGGTTCATGTATAGAGAGAACCGACAAAGCATAACAACAAATACGAGTAATACAAAGGAAAAGATATCTGCCATGCTAAGCGCAAAGGCATGGTATAATGAATTTCTGAAGAAGGTACCTGATGATAATGATATAGACAGAATATATTATAAACTCATTCTGAAGGAACTGGACTTCCATATAAACAGAAGAATTGCGTACGATCTATCTGAAAGACTACGCAAAAAACCATTCGATATATTTTATTGGATACTTAACAAAAACAAATATGGGCTCAATATGCACACTATCATTACGGCATGCGCCTTTGCACTAAAGAAATTAATAAGATAATAAATATCAAAAGGAGATGGAAAATACAAAAAAGAATAACGAGATTGACATTATCGGCATCATCAAAAAAATATTGAAAGAAGGTCGTCTTCTGGGTGCTTTTGTTTTGGTTTTTGCCGTGCTTGGAGTTATTGTCGCCCTAAATAAGCAGAAAATATACACAACAACGGTTATACTTGCGCCTGAAATATCGGGCGGAAGCTCGTTACCAGAAAGTCTGTCCAGCATTGCATCCATGGTAGGAGTAAACCTCGGAAACGCAGGCGGAGGCGTTGACGCAATTTATCCACAAATATATCCGGACGTACTCACATCTTCTGATTTTATAATAAACCTGTTTGATATTCCCGTTAAGCAGCAGGAAGATTCTGTATCTAAGAGTTATTATAAACATCTCATAAATGATACAAAGATTCCATTTTGGTCATATCCGTCAATCTGGATATCGAAGCTCATAAAGAAAGACAGTGACGAGCAAAACGGCAACGCAAAAATAAATAACTTCAAACTGACAAAGAAACAGAATGAGATTCTAAACTTAATCCGTTCAAACATATCATGCGTTGTCGATAAGAATACAAATGTAATAAGCATATCTGTAAACGATTTCGACCCGGTGGTATCGGCTACAATGGCTGATACAATTCAGAAACAGCTCCAACAATACATCACAATATACCGTACAAAGAAGGCGAGAAACGATGTAGCGTATGCACAGAAATTGTATAATGAGGCAAGACAACAATACGTGAAGGCAAGACAGGCTTATGGAACTTATGCTGACGCGAACGAAGACCTGCTGCTAGAATCATACAAGACAAAAAGAGATGACCTTGAAAACGAGATGCAGTTAAGATATAACATATACAATCAAATAGCCCAACAGCTGCAGTTGGCAAAAGCAAAGGTACAGGAACAAACGCCGGTCTTCTCAATAATACAAGGGGCTACGGTACCTCTGAAACCTTCAAGTATGCCGAGATCATTTCTTGTCATAATTTATATGTTCGTCGGTGTCCTTGCCGATGCGGCATGGATTCTATACCTAAGAGACATTGTAAAGAGCAAAATTACGAAAAGGAAGGCACAATAAATGATTTATTCTATTCCATACGTATTGCTTATAATTCTTTTTGGCGTACTGGCTATCTATTATCACAATACAGAAGACAGCTCGTCAAAAAGAACCATACGTATAGTTTGCGCACTGATATTAATATTCTTTTTCGGATTCCGCGGTTATATCTGCGACGACTGGATAGCATACTATCCGGCATTCCAGAAATGCTCTCCCGAATATATAAACTTCAATCCATTCGAATATAACATAAAATGGGCATTCGAACCGGGCTTCACCATTCTTATGTGTCTGTGCAAATCAATTGTGGACGATTTCCAGTTCTTCTCTTTTGTATGCACAGTAATAAATACATTTCTCTTATTTCGGTTCTTCAACAAACGCATTGACAACCTGCCGTTGGGCATAATTCTGTATCTCTGTTTTGGCGGATACATCATGAACACCAACCTCATGAGAAATTCCATCGCCATACTCATATTCATCAACGCACTTGAATATATTGAGAAAAGAAAGCCATTACAATACTTCAGCCTGTGTCTGTTGGCATTGTCTTTCCACATATCTTCCATCTGTTATTTCCCGTTATACTTCTTCTTCCAACGTAAATACAGCAAATGGATATACCTCGGACTATTCGCAGTGGGAAATATCATATTCATTCTGCGTATCCCGATATTCATCACGATAATGTCTTTCGTATTGGGAGATTCAGAAGGAAAAATACAGTTGATGGTTGATGGCTATACGGAGAAATACGACAGTTCGACAACCATTTCCATAGGCTACATAGAACGACTGATGACCGGACTGCTCATATTCTGTTATTATGACAAACTGGTGAAAATAAGAAAAGAGAACATCATATTCATAAATGCATATATAGTATATTTCCTCATGTTCTTTCTTCTGAGCGAATTCAATATAATAAGTCTCAGAATGTCAGGACTGTTCACGTTCGCATACTGGATAATATGGTATGACTTTCTGAAATGCTTCTCGATAAACAACAACAAAAAACTATACATAGCTTTTGTGACTTTATACTGCATAATGAAAATGATCGGTACAACAAACATGATAACATCCCAATATGACAATATCCTTTTCGGAAGCAAGTCATACGAAGAAAGACTGTATATACACAACCGATATTCTAAAAACTAAATAGATACAACCTTATAAAACGGACATTCATTATGAACATTACAATAATAACCCCATCTTTTCCTTATCCATTGACGTCAGGAGGCGCGCAAGCTCAATTCAACATGATTGACAGAATAAGGAAAATACATAATATAACGATTATATACATAGAGAACAGGAATACGTCAAAGAAAAACATCATGGCCCTTCAGTCAATGTGGCCTGATGTAAGAATAGTGCCCTATCCTGTTATCAGACAACTGACATATCCAAGATATGTATGCGACAAAGCAGTAAGAGCATTCAAACTTCTGTTTATGTCACATAATGTAAGGTTCATAGTTGAGAGAGCTCTCAAACCTTATGGCATCTACTTCACCAAAGATCTTGTCGGTTTCATAAATGATACGATAACCCGTCATAATACAGATATAATACAGGTGGAGTTCTTTCAATGTCTCCATCTCGTGAATTATCTTCCACAAAATATAAAAAAGATATTCATACATCACGAAATACGTTTCATAAGAAACCAGCGCCTGCTTTCACACATCAAGCTGACAAGAAAAGAAACAAAGCTTTTTGAGACAGTAAAACAGCAAGAGATTAACGACCTCAACAAATACGACACTGTCGTAACATTGACGGATACTGACAAGAACATCCTTTCTTCCAACAATGTGAAATCGGACATCGTAGTATCACCGGCTGCCGTAAACACCGCCGTGAAGAATTATAACGGATGGAACAACCACATCGTATTTCTCGGAGGATACGGACATAAGCCTAATGCTGAAGGTCTCGACTGGTTCATAAACAATGTCGCATCAGCAATAGACTGGACAAAATACAACCAGGTAGAACTGCACATGATAGGCAACGGATGGCCTGCAAGCGTAATACAACATTACAAGGAAAGCACAAAACTTCCGATAACCTATCATGGATTTGTTGAAGATCTGTCAAGCGTAGCTTACGGGGCTATTATGATAGTCCCCATTCTCACCGGCAGCGGCATGCGCATGAAGATACTCGAAGCGGCATCGCTCGGAATGCCGTTCATAACTACCTCTGTCGGAGTGGAGGGTCTCAATTTCAAGGACAACGACTCATGCTTCATAGGAGACACGCCGGCAGAATGGAAAGACAAGCTGGAGCGTCTGATGTCATGCGAGGAACTGCGCAAACAATACACGTCGAAAGCACTGGAAATCTTTCAAGATAATTACTCTATTGACGCGCTGTCAAAGAGGAGAGCGGAAATATACAAACAACATTGAAATGTTCTGAAATATGAAGAAGATTGCCATATATTGCATAAATTACAATTCATACGATGAGCTGCACTCATTTCTCATGTCGGTAGATCGTGCTGCATCACTGACGACAGGCTCTGCATCATTAGACGTGTTCATCGCAGACAACACCAAGACTGAATATCGCAAGAACATAGAACTGAACGGTCTGAACAATGTCTCCATAAAGATATTCAACTATAATGACAACCCCGGATATTTTGGTGCGGCACAACGCATGATGCATGCAACCGATACAACGTCATACGATTATGCAATAATAAGCAATGTCGATCTTACCATTGAGGACGATGCCCTGCAAGCTCTGATACAGACAGAAGAAGAGAAAAACGTGGGTTGGATTGCTCCAAGCCTTTTTTCTGCCAAGCTCAACCGCGACAGAAATCCGGAACTCATACACAGATACTCAGTAAGGAAGCTCAAGTTGATAAGACTCATGTTCAAATATCCGCTTTTAGAAATGATTTACAGAAGAACATTATATAAAAGAAGAAAAATAAATCATACAGTCAAACAACCAACACGTATATATGCAGGACACGGTTCACTAATTATTCTTACCAAACAATATTTTAAACTGTGTGGTATACCAGACTATCCTATCTTTTTATTTTGTGAAGAAATTTATCTTGCAGAAATATGCAGACTTAACAATTTAAATGTAATATATCGACCTGACATTCATATATATGACAAAGAACATGTATCTATAGGAGAAATACATCATAGCAAATCATATTATAAATATAATTATGAAGCAATTACCTACATTATTAATAATTTTTATTGACTATTAATACGTAGCAAATCTCCTAATTTATAATCATAAACATCCGGAATAAAGAAGTCGCAACCACCTCCGGGATGTAATGTCATCTCACCAAAATATACATTACCATTATTAACATATAAATCAACTCGTATAAAATTAATTCCTTCCGAAAGACGACGAGCAACACACAACATTTCTTCAAGTTGTGCAGGTCTTTCTGGAATTACATCTGGTCTTTTATATAAAGTTGTAAACGGTTCCAAGTTCCATTCAGTAGAAAAGAATGCTCTTCTATGATCAGAAAAACGTCCCTGATCAACTTGTATATAACGTGGCACACCATCAAAACAGAAAAATTTATAATCAATAATCTCATATTCAAGGAATTTTTCACATAAAATCATATGTGGACAATTCTTGTATTGCCATTCTCTTGATACCCAATACTGACTATTATTCAACCAATAGCGCATTTTACGTTTTACGTAATTCCAATCAAGTTCAGCCTTATCCTTACATATAATATTCCACCCTGAACCATGATTTGATTTGAGAACGAAAGATTCCGGCAGATCTTTTATATTTATATCATCTACATTTGTCCAAACACCTAATAAAGGAACAAGATACTTATCACCTCCTATATCATGCAGTTTATTTTTAACATAATCTCGTACTCTATATTTATCTGCAAGCAGCTCTCCATTTTTGATTAAAGGATGTTGCTTTAGATAATTTATCTTTTCATTGAAACGTTTTGGATTATTCACATCAAGCCATCTGAAAACATGATGTTTACGAATATCTGCAACAAATGCTTGTATATTGAAGAACAAGGAGTCTGGAAGAACAGAGAATATATGACTACACGAGAAATACCAAGCTACGCGCATTAAATCTTTTACCTTCTCATTCATAATTATTTATATTTTTATAATTATATTACTTTATTCTCTTCTCATACCGCATATTTATTATCTTGTTGTTTATCACCTTCAGCGCATAAGCAGGCAAAAACATGGTGAACAGATAACAATAAGAATGTAGGACTGAATATCCGAATACCGTGGAATAAACCTTCGCATTATACTTTATCAACGAGAACTTATTGTGCGAGATAGATCCTTTTGCACGTCTGTAATAAGCCAGAGGCTCACGGAGCGAATATGCGTGGCCGCATTTCTGCAATATCTGAAGCACGTACGCCCAGTCCTGACGCTTGCGCAAGGTGGGCATGTAAAACTTTCCGTAAAAAGAAGTATCATATACTGCCGTAAGGAAACCTATCTTATCGTCGCGCTTAGTATCTATGAGCGACACCGAAGACGGAGCGAGCACAATGCCTTTCTTGCGGCTCTCGCTGTCGAACACATAATAAGACGCGAATGCGAAACAGCATTTTTTTTCCTGCATGAAACGTATCTGTTTCTCCAGTTTCTCAGGCAACCACACATCGTCACTGTCACAGAAGGCGATATAGCGGCCCTTGGCATGTTTTATGGAATTGTTTCTGGCACTCCCTGCGCCAGTGTTTCCATTAAGGAAAAAGGCTTTCACACGTGAATCCTTTTGCGCGTATGATTTTATGATGGATATCGTATTATCTTCTGAACCGTCATCTGTTATCAGTAATTCTATATTACGATATGTCTGATTCAATATACTTTCAATACTCTCGACTATGTATCGCTCCGAGTTGAAAGCAGGCATAATAACAGATACTAAATCTTCATTCATCTTCAATAACACTCAAATATTTATATGACCATTACGACTTGAATTATTACACATATTGCGTCGTCTTGCAGACTACGACAATGTGGCTGACGGTCAACGACTAACTATAATACCAGTATTCAGCCTGCGAAGTTAAGAAAAAAATACAAATCGGCAAATAAAAAGAATATACAATTTACAAACTGCCACATTTTCATCACGCAATAACACATTTATTTTGTTCATGCCCATGCTGTATGCCATGGTAATGCGACGGCCGCGACGGATTAAAAAGGTGTTTTATGCAATATTATGTGAAAAAATGAGTTAATATTATAAACTGACATTATTATGGAGAACTATATCATTCTGGTATTGTCTGCTTTCATCATAAGCACTGTGTGCGGATTCATCATCATTCCGTACATAATAAACTTCTGCATAAGAAAGAAGCTCTACGACATTCCCAACGCCAGGAAAATACATCAAAACGTGATACCACGGCTTGGCGGAATATGCTTTCTGCCGTGCACTCTGATAGCGTTCATCTTCGGAATATCAATCCTCGACCACCTCACAGGACGCCAACAGCTCACGGTAGGCACATGGTCGGTGATGTTTCTCATCAGTCTTTCGCTGATATACATCATCGGGATAGTGGACGACATTGTGGGAGTAAGGCCGCGGACCAAATTCTCGGTGCAGATAATAGCCGCCGCGCTGCTGCCCATCTCCGGCCTGTACATCAACAATCTCTACGGCATGTTCGGCATATATGAGGTGCCGTTCTGGATAGGCGCGCCGCTAACGGTGTTCGTGCTCGTGTTCATCGACAACGCCATGAACCTGATAGACGGCATCGACGGGCTCGCAGGCGGACTCGCCCTACTCTCGCTCGCGGGCTTCCTGCTGTGCTTCATGCACGAGGGCATCTACACATACGCCATTCTCATAGCCGGCCTCATGGGTGTGCTCACGGCTTACCTATACTTCAACATCTGGGGAAAGGCTGAGAAGGGGCACAAGATTTTCATGGGCGACTCGGGCAGTCTGACGTTGGGTTTCATTCTCGGATTCCTGCTTATCAAGTTTGCCATGCACAATCCCAACGTCATGCCCTACCGCAACAACAGTCTGCTGATAACCTACACGCTGCTCATAGTGCCGTGCTTCGACGTCGTGAGAGTGATAATCACACGTCTGAGAAACCATTATCCCATATTCAAGGCTGACAAGAACCACATACACCACAAACTGATGCGCGCCGGAATGTCGCAACATCAGGCTCTCGTCACCATACTGCTCCTGGCTCTTGCGTTCGTATTCATAAACAAGATGCTGCGTCCGGGACTGGAAAGCGATATCATCGTACTGATAGACATCATCATATACACGGCCTTCCAGCTCATCATAGACGTATTCATAAGAAGAAAGGAGCGCACGCAGCAGCATGAGGGAAGCGTAATAAGCAAGTGATGTCCGACTGATTTCACAGCTCCGCAGTCACACCACCGCACGGCGGACTTGCGCGCGGCACAATCATAGACAAACCGCAACGCCACCATGCACAGCCGTCTGTCTGTAAGAAAAGGCACTTACGGCATCTCTCATACAGAAATGTTTATGCACAGACATGCCGGTTACGGAGCTGTAGAACGAATCGTTTATAATAATGACATTTACAAAGATATATATCAGGAATCCTTTCCGACAAGAGCCGGAAAGGATTTTTTATGCCATAAAACGGATTTTAAGGATGGCTCCATCGGGCACTATGGAAATTACGTGCGGACTTGTCTTAATGAAAAACCGCGACTGAAACACTGCTCCACATCATCCTCTTCTATCGAAATTAAACCCAAATAGGTCATTAGACCCCACATGGTTTTATCTGTTTATATTTCATTCTTTCAGTCGTCTTTTCGTTTTCCATTGGCCTCTTTTTGTCCGATTTTCTTGACATAGCCCGCTATGCCTGCAAAGAAACTGCCGAAAACACGCCCAATATAAAGCAAAAATACCGACTGAATCCTAAATAACCGATTCGGGTTAAAACAAGACAGATCGTCAGAACGCAGATATTTATTTTCCTTTATGATTATTATTCGTCCTACGTATCCGCTCTATTGCCGTCAATAACATCCGACACGTTGCCAAGGCTCAACACTTTACACACCAAATAAAACACACTTTACACACCAAATAAAAGATGCAATACGTACCGCCCGACAATAGGACGAAACTCACATGACGTCTGATTATCGGTTTAAATTAAACCGATATTGGCAACTTTCAATTTGTAAGCAGTTTTCGATTTTTCGGTCTGAGTTTTCCACTATACCCCATAAAATAAGCGCGTATTTGCGGACCGACTCTCCTTCGGGCGCAAATACGCGAATTATGAGAGGTTTTCTTAACATATTGAATATCAATAGTTTATATTTAAGGGGTATTTTTTCGCATTGCAAAAAGCACCATTTCGGCATGCGAAATGGCCCATTTCAGGAGCTAATATAGGCCATATCGCACCCTATTATAGGCTTTATTGCAACACGAAATGGGCAATATCATAAGGCAATATTAATATTTTCGGACTATGTTATAGGGTATATGAAAAACACGTTATGGTCTGAAACGGCCCTTATAACACAGGATTTAACATTCCTTTACATCTCTTTTGCGAAAATATTTTGTCAAAATAAAATCAAG
>ERZ827168.1955-NODE-1955-length-25823-cov-5.074899_pt1 | contig 25823 bp, 15 predicted proteins | sample MGYA00519868_ERZ827168 | MGnify/ENA primary metagenome ERZ827168 (study PRJEB31778, sample SAMEA3449271) | human gut metagenome | biome: human gut; feature: human-associated habitat; material: faeces | place: United Kingdom | collected 2010/2012 ...
CGGGCCTCCGCGCGCCGAGGCTGCGGCCCGCGCAGTTCTGCGAACTGCATCTATTGAAAAATAACCGTTTTAAATTCACCCTCATGCCGAACCGATTCATCCGTAAAACCGCCGAGGCGATGCGGTCGCTCGTCCGCTCGCTGGCCGCCCATCCCGTCGAGATGGCTATCGCGCTGCACGCATGCGTCGCCGTATGCGTCATGGAGACGGGCGATACCTATCCGCCCGAAATCGCGCCGTGGATGCGGCCCGCCATGCTCGCACCCGTATTCATAGCCACGGCATACTGCCTCAACGCCATATTCACGCGCGGCGCGGCCCGCACGGCATACCACCTATGGTGGATACCCTACGCCGCGACGGCGTTCATCCCCAACCTCGTCCAATGGACCGAGACATCGGCATACATAGTCACCAACATAGCCCTGCTGCCGCTACTGCTGATTTCATTCCGCCTGCAACGCGACAACGACCGTTTCGTCGACGAGGCGGCACACACCGCGCTGGCCGCAGCCACGGGAATAGCGTTCGCCGCGGTAATCGAGCTGCTGTTCTGGCTCACCTACATGTCGGTGATCTACATCTTCGATCTGCATGAGGTGAAGCACATGGGCACCTGCTCGTCATCGGTCTCGTTCATCGTGCTCGCACCCGCGATATTCTTCGCCGTGAAGGACAACACCCGACTCGACGCGCATGCGGCGGGCCGCACGGGCGACATGCTGCTGAATGTCATCATAACGCCCGCGCTGCTGCTCTACAACGTCATACTCTACGTCTACGCCGCGAAGATACTCCTAACGTGGTCGCTGCCCAAAGGCGGCATAGCCAACATGGTCTTCGCATTCACCATGACCGCCGTGGCGGTGAAGGCTTTGCAGCAGTTCGTCGGACGCCGCCACTACGACCGCTATTTCGACCGTTTCAGCCTGCTGGCCGTACCGCTCGTCGTACTGTTCTGGATCGGCGCGCTGCGCCGCGTGATAGAATACGGGCTTACCGAGTGGCGTTTCTACATGATCCTGTGCGGAATAGTCATGACCGTCTGCATCGCGCTGTTTCTCTCGCGCCGCACGGGTCGCTACATAGCCGTGGCCCTCACAGCCTTCGCGCTGCTCTTCTGTTCGGCATACATACCGCCTCTTAAGGCCGAAAACGTCGCCCTGCGTTCGCAGACGCGCCGCGCCCGCAATGCGGCGCGCGAGCTGGGAATCCTGGCCGCCGACGGCACACTGCGCCTCGGTACCCGCGCGGAGTCGGACTCGCTGCAACGCGATCTGCACCGATGGTTGTACCAATCGCTGGACTACATCGACAGCCGCGACACGCTTCGGCTGGCCCGCGAGTTCGGCCTACGACGCAGCAAAGAGTATCTGGCCTCGCTGTCGCCCCAAACGGAGTCTTACGCGTTGCGCCGCACGGACAACGAGATCGAGATCGTCGAAGCGACGGATTACATCTATATCTACTACGACAACTACATGGCCTCGGAGCAGGTAAAGGAACTGCTGCCGATAGAGGGATTCAGCCATATAATAGCCAAGGCGGTGGATTTCGAACGCAGCACGTTCGCCGAGGGCGAGACGCCCGCCGTAGAGATCGACGGCCGCCGCATCGACCCCGATGCGCTGCTCGACGCCATGCTGGCGCAGTCGGGTTTCTCGCGCGCGAACATGCCCACAGAGGAGTGGCTCGACCGACACAGCAAGGAGTTCCTGACTTTCAGGAGCGATTCGGTCATAATCGTCTTCGAACGCATGCAGCTCGCTACCGACGATGGCAAGTGGATCATAACGTCGGCCGAAGATCTGTTTACAGCCATAAAATAGGCAATCGTTTATTTCAGAGCATCGATGCAGGAGAGATTGCAGCATCCTCGGTTCGGCGAGATCGCAGTGTCGCGCACCCGACGCTCGCGGCGCATATCGCTCTCGGTGCGTCCGTCGGGCGAGATACGTCTCTCATTCCCGCCCCACGTATCGCTCGGGCGGGCCGTGGCGTTCATGGAGTCCAAGGCCGAGTGGATCGAAGCGGTGCGCCGCAAATTCGCCTCGCGGCCGCAGCCGACTCCGCTCTCACGCGAGGATATCGAGCGTCTGCGCGCCGAGGCCAAGGCCGTCCTGCCGCAGCGGGTGGCCGAGCTGGCAGCACGCTTCGGGTTAGAATACGGCAAGGTGACCGTACGCGCGGCGCGCACCAAATGGGGATCGTGCACGGGCCGCAACGACATATCGCTGAGCCTCTATCTCATGACCCTGCCCGAGCATCTGCGCGACTACGTAATCATACACGAACTTTGTCACACGGTGCACCACGACCACTCGCCGCGGTTCCACGCCCTGGTCGACCGTCTGACCGACGGGCGCGAAAAACTTCTCGCCCGAGAGCTGAGGAACCATTCGATACTGTAACCGCATAGCCGCCCGCGCGGCGCCTCTGAAAAACAGGGCGCAGAGTATTGCCCGACAACGCTATTTTTCTTAAATTTGCAATCGACTACTCCTGTTTAACCCATTTTAACGATTCTCCAATGAAACTTCACTCGAAACTGATCTTATGGCTTCTGGCTATACTGTCCGTCGCTGCGGCGCTCGACGCGCAGGCCAAGCCGAAAAAAATGCGTGCCCTCATCGTCTCGGGCCAGAACAACCACAACTGGCAGGTGAGCCACCGCGTACTGCGTCTCATACTCGACCAATCGGGACTTTTCGATGTCGATATAGCCCTCACGCCCGAAGCAGGCGGCGACATGAGCGGGTTCAAGCCCGATTTCGCCCGATACGACGTGGTGGTGCTCGACTACAACGGCGACCGCTGGCCCGCAGAGACCGACGAGGCTTTCCTGCGCTACGTCGGCAAAGGCGGCGGAGTGGTGATCTATCACGCGGCCGACAACGCCTTCGCCGACTGGCCCGAGTTCAACCGAATCATCGCCCTCGGCGGATGGGAGGGGCGCAACGAGAAATCGGGACCCTACTACTATCTAATAAACGACATTCCCGTGCTGGACAACGGCGCAGGTGCGGGCGGTTCGCACGGCATGCAGCGCGAATACCCCATGCACTGCCGCAAGGCCGACCACCCCATAACCAAAGGCCTGCCCGACAACTGGATGCACGCCCGCGACGAGATGTACGACCGCATGCGCGGCCCCGCCAACGTGCGCGACCTGCTCTACTCGGGACGCGCTGACGAGAAGACGGGCGGATCGGGACGCGAGGAACCGCTCGTATTCACGGTGGATTACGGCAAGGCCCGCATATTCCACATCATGCTCGGCCACTGCGGCCCGACGATCGAGGACAACCCCGCCATGCAGTGCGCGGGATTCCAGACCCTGCTGCTGCGCGGTGCCGAATGGGCCGCCACGGGCAAGGTGAAGCAGCCCGTACCGTCGGATTTCCCGACCGATAAATCGATATCGCTGCGCCGCGGCTACGCAGCGCCCGCGCGACAGAGGCCGACGAAGTAAAAAAATGCTCCCCGACGCGTGATTGTCGTCGGGGAGCATGGCATTTATGCCGCACCCGTCAATGCAGGAATATAAGCTGTGTCACGACATAGACGGGCAGCAGAACCACCAGCGAGAACTTGACCATGTAGCCGAAGAATCCGGGCATCTTGATTCCGCTCTGCTCGGCGATGGCCTTGACCATGAAATTGGGACCGTTGCCGATGTAGGTCATCGAACCGAAGAATACCGAACCCAGAGCGATGGCCTTGAGCAACGCCTGCGGTATGCCCGCCACGTAGACGGCATCGGGAATCTGCGGCAGACCCTGAGCCACGGTGTGGAACGCCACGGCCGTGGGGGCGTTGTCGAGGAATGCCGACAGACTGCCCGCACCGTAGAAGAACTGCCACGGTTGGTGCAGCCCCAGTTTGGCGGCATGGGTGTTGAGGAAAAGCAGGGCGGGCGTCATGGTGGCGAATATTCCTATGAAAAGGAATCCGACCTCGATGATGGGGTCCCACGTGAAATTATTCTGCCTGCGGGTCTCGCGGTCGGTGGTGAATACCGACAGAAGTATTATGACCACGAGGACTATCTCGCGCAGGAATTTCACGTACAGCGGCGCATTCTCGTCGGCCATGCTCGGTATATACGACTGGTTGACGAACGACACGGCGGCGATCACGGCGGCGAGATAGACTATATTGATACCTCCCGACAGACTGAGTTTCGTCACCTCGGTACGATCGGCCCGCAACGCCTCCGACGGCTCCTTGCCGTGGAAATAGCGGTCGGTCAGATAGTATATGGCCAGAAGCACCGTTCCCGTGAAGAGCCACTCGGGCAGCAGCGACAGGAACCAGGTGAAGTGCGCGCCGCGCAGGTAGAGCAGGAACAACGGGGGATCGCCGAGCGGCGTGAGCACACCTCCGCAGTTGGCTATGAGCGCAATGAAGAAGAGTATGGTGTGCGTCTTGTGCGTGCGCTGCTTGTTGATGTTGAGGATAAGACGTATGAGCAGCATGGCCGCCCCCGTGGTGCCCATGAACGAGGCGAGCAGGAATCCGATGGCCAGGATCAGGGTATTCACCCTCGGCGTAGCCTCGATATCGCCCCGAATGTCGATGCCGCCCGTAACCACGAACAGCGAACAGAGCAGGATGATGAACGGCAGGTAGTCGTACAGCATCTGGTGCTCGAGTCGGTCGCCCATGCCGTTGGCGACCAAATATATGCCTGCGGGAAGAGCCAGCACGACGGCGACGCACAGCTTATGCAGGTTGCTCTCCCACCATTTGGGGGCGGCAAGCGGCAGTACGGCTATGCTCAGCAGCATGAGAACAAATGGGATAAGAGCCCATATTTCAATTTCGTACATAATATTTTTATTGAATTTTAGTGTGGCAAATATACAACAAATGTCCGAAACCGAGGGGGGGGGTATTCGATGAATATTTCGCAAGATTCGGCTTAAAAATGTTGTAATTCGGAATCTGCGTCCACAAAAGTGTCATTTTTGAGGCATCATGGTATATCGCCTCGGCGCGGCACCGACGGGTCGGGCTCGGCACTCGGATTATCGGAATATTTTTCCGTTTTTCCGAAATCGCTTCTGCCGCGGGTGAGGCTGACGCTTGTGTATTTTGCGGTTCTTCAGAACCGCGCAGTTCGCCGCCGCCCCACGCGGCGGACTGCTGTCGCACTCCGACCGCCGTCGGCGAACAGCATAAAACATCGCGATAATACGACTCGGAGCCCCGTAGCCTCTGCCCCCGCATCGCGGCATTACGTTTCATAACCGAGCCGATGCGAACCATAATATATAAGGTAAAATACGGAATAATCAATGCATAAAAATGCGCATTTACCGCCATATGGAACATAAATAACGACCGAACGGAACATAAATAAATTTTTTATGTTACTTTTGCAGCTACAAAGACAGCGAGATATGGTCCTGACAAATCGGCATTTAGCCCTAAAACTTGCGATTCGCAACATCGAAAACGATAAAAAATGCGATTTGTAAGCAAAAGACGACCCGTCGCATCATTACAAACAGTTATGCCGAGCGGCGTTTATCCCTTGATCAGGGTATTGCCCGACCGAGCGGCGCCGCGTACCTTTGTACACATCGACAGACGATGAAAAATTTGATAATAAACCCAAACAAATGCGTATGAAAATTTTTGCCAAACTTTGTATCTCGGCGATACTGGCGGCCGCAGCCGCAGTGTTGCCGTCGAATGCGCAGACCAAAGCCTCGCTGAGCGGCACCGTAGCGGCCGCCGACAGCAAGAGTCCCGTCGCCTACGCGCTCGTGCATCTTCCCGACGCAGGGCTTCAGACCGTGACGGACAACAAGGGCGAGTTCCGTTTCAAGAACGTGCCTGCGGGCAAGCAAAAGATCGAGGTCACCTTCCTCGGCTACGAACCTCTGGAGACGGTGGTGACCGTAAAGGGGGGGGGTGAAAACGTCATCAAGCTCGACCTGCAACCCGCCAACTTCCGCGTGGAGGACGTGGTGGTGACGGCCGAAGCGGGCAAGGCGGGCGCAGCCACCTCGTCGACCATCTCGCGTACGGCCATGGACCACATACAGTCGACCTCGCTGTCGGACGTGATGAGCCTGCTGCCCGGATCGACCACGCAGTCGACCGACAACCTCACCCTCGCGCAGGCGTCGATATTCTCCATCCGCGGCGGTTCGAGCCTCGGCACGGCCGTCATAATGGACGGCTCGCCGCTGTCGAACAACTCCAACATGCAGAACGTGGACGCGGCGATGGGCGGTGAGATGGCCTTCAACAGTACGCTCAACAACGGCCACGCCGCCATGGCGACCCCGACCTCGGGCGTCGACATGCGCCAGATATCGACCGACAACATCGAGTCGGTGGAGGTGATACGAGGCATAGCCTCGGTCGAATACGGCGACATCACCTCGGGTGCGGTGCTGGTGAACTCGAAGGCGGGCCGCGCACCGCTCCAGGTGAAGCTGACCATGAATCCCAACCTCTATCAGGTGTCGGCCACGCACGGCATACAGCTCGGCGAGAAAGCGGGCAGGTCGGCGGGTGCGCTCAATTACAGCGCCGACTACACCTACTCGCAGTACAAACCCACCGAGGGCTACTCGCACTACAACCGCGTGAACGCCACCGTGGGCTACACCAACAGCATCGGCAGATGGTACACCAACTCGACCCTCTCGTTCGGCGACTACGACGACAAGGACAAACCCACTCCCGGGGATGAGAACGACATCACCTACAAATCGCAGAAGGAGCGCCGCTACCGTTTCAATACCAAAGGTACCGTGTCGTTCGACAAGGGCTGGTTCAACAACATAAAATACGCCGCGTCGTTCACGCTCACCGACAAGCACACCTATTACGAGGACATGGCGGGAAATGCCGAGTGGTCGTTCTCGACCTCGAAGACCGACGGCGACATGCTCTCCAGCGTGCAGGGTACCCCCATCTACTCCGAGGACGGCAGCGTGCTGATCGACGGCACCAGCACCGACAAGGCCTGGAGAACGCCCAACAGCTACTTCTACGCCTACAACATCTACGGCAAGGAGCTGAACACCTACGCCCAGGTGGTGGCCAACTTCTCGGGCAAGGCAGGCCCCACGAGCCACTTCATAAAGATCGGCGCCGACTTCAAGAACGACGGCAACACGGGCCGAGGCAAGGTCTACGACCCCGACTGCCCGCCGCAGCGCAATCTGTCGTACAACTACGCCACGCAGCGCGAGAGGGCTTACGACGACGTGCCGTTCATGTCGACGCTCGGACTCTTCGCCGAGGAGGCGTTCAACCTCCGTTTCGCCGAGCGCAACCTCAACATCGTGGCGGGCGTGCGTTACGACAAGGTATTCGATTTCGACGGCGTGGCCGCACCGCGACTCAACGCATCGCTGGAGATCATCCCCAACCGCCTCTTCATCCGCGGCGGCTACGGCGTCACGGCCAAGACCCCCACGCTGGCGCTGCTCTATCCGCAGGAGGCCTATTTCGACCTGCTCAACTTCAACAACGCGACGTCGATCACCACTCCTGACGCGCAGAAGTTCCAGATAATCACCACCCGCGTGTTCGACACCAGGAACTACGACCTGAAGATGGCCACCGCCACCAAGTACGAGGCGGGAGTGGACTTCAAGATCGGCCGGGTGAACGGATCGGTGACGCTGTTCAAGGACCGCAGCACCAACGGCTACGCCTTCTCGTCGACCGTCAATTCGTACCGCAGCGTCGACCTGGTAAAATACGCCGTGGCCGACGGACTGCCCGAGGACGGCACCACGCTGCCCGCCCTGAGGGAGGAGTCGTCGACGCCCATACTGCTCTACTACTCGATGCCCACCAACAACGCCGCATATGAAACCAAGGGTATAGAGTTGTCGCTCGATTTCGGCCGTATAGACGCCATCCGCACGCGATTCATCCTCGACGGCGCATGGACGCACACCGAGAGCTGGAAGAACGGCTTCACTTACAACCGCGCCTCGTCGGGCAACATCTACGACCACGTGGGTGTATTCGCCGACGGAAAGCATCTGCACAACGAGATACTATCGACCAACCTCAAGGCCGTGCACAACATACCGAGCATAGGCTTCGTGATCTCGGCCACGGCCAACGTGGTATGGCGCGAGAACTCGTGGGAGAAGTATATCAACGACGAGATACCCGTGAAGTACGTGTCGGTCAACGACGGCAAGATGTACGACTTCGACGAGTCGATGTTCGAGCAGGAGGAGTTCAAGGTGCTCGACGTGCGCAAGGAGCTCGACGTGCGCCGCAACATCAAGGACAGCTACATGTCGCCCGTGCTCTGCATGAACATCAACGTCACCAAGGAGATCAAGGATTACCTGCGCATATCGTTCTATGCCAACAACGCGTTCCGCAGCACCCCGCTGTGGCAGAGCACCAAGACCCCGGGCAAGTTCGTGCGCCGCAACGACGACACGTTCTTCTTCGGACTCTCGCTCACCGCAATCATAAAATAACCAAACGACCATCGTAATGAAAAGATACATACACACCATAGCCGCCCTCGCCGCAGCGTTTCTGGCGGGCGCGTGCGCCGAAATGATGAACGAGGCCGACAAGGCCGAGGTGATACGCCTCATCGACGTGGCCTACAAGGTCGACATCGCCGACTTCTCCGATCCCGAGGGCAACACCGTCAGCGCCCCCGACGAGTGGTTCGCCGATCTGGAGGTCAAGTTCAACAACTTCTCGGAGATGATCGAGACCGTCGTTCCCGTCGGCAGCGACGGCATAGCCAAGGCGCGTCTGACCCCCGGAATCTACAACGTCACCGTGCGCAAGACCGAGAAGCTCGGCGGCAAGAGCTACATACTCAACGCCCTGAACCAGAACGTGGCGCTGATCGACGACGTGACGCCCGAGCGTATCGACGCCTCGACCACCATATCGGTGCGCCCCATACTCGGTTCGCCCATCTGCTTCCGCGAGATATACTACTGCGGCGCCCCGGGCAACTACTTCCGAGGACAGTTCTACGAGATCTACAACAACGGCGACGAGACGGTATATCTCGACCACCTCTGCCTCACGCAGCTCCATCCCGCCTACGCCACCACGAGCCTGCCCGCATGGCCCGCCGAGGACGGCGTGGACCGATACGCCTACGGCGTCACGCTGTGGCAGATACAGGGCGACGGCGACGACTGGCCGCTGCTCCCGGGCGAGTCGGTGGTGATAGCGCAGGAGGCTGCCGACCACACCAAGAACACCAGCTTCTCGGGCGCCTTCGGACTCATCGACAACTCGAAGTCGGAGTGGGAGTGCTGGGCAGGCAACCCGCAGCGCGTGAACGAGGACGTCCCCGACCTGCCCTACGTGTTCTGGTCGGGATACATCAACAAGATGCAGTGGCTCACGGCGGTGAGCGGCTCGGCGTTCTGCCTCTACCAGCCCGGGCGCAACCTCGCCTTCGGCGACGACGACTACTGGAAAGTGGGCGTCACCACGCAGAAGGTGATAGGCGGCTCGGGTCAGGAGTATGCCCGCATGCCCGTGGGCGACATCCTCGACGCCGTGGAGTTGATCCCCACCATGAGCGACTTGAACATGAAGCGAATCCCGGGCATCATCGATTCGGGCGCGGCTTCGGTGGGCGGCACCTATCTGGGCAAGAGCATCTGCCGCAAGGTGGTCGCCACGCGCGACGACGGCACGCCCATATATCAGGACACCAACAACTCGACCGAAGATTTCGAGGTGATGGACCGCCCCGCAATACGCCGCAACGGCGAGAGACGCCCCGCGTGGAGCCCGTGGGCCGAATAATCATGTCAAACGCATAAAAAACAGAACTCAACGATGAAAAACATAAGACTTACAGCGCTTTCACTGGCCCTGGCGGCAACGACGCTCGGCGCCGCGGCCCAGCAGGCCGCCACGCCCGCGAGCATCGAGCGCATGAAGATGGAGAGCCTCTGGTTTACCAACACCGACAACGCCGCGGGTGCGCAGCTCGACGCCATGGGACGATACAGCACGCTGGGCATAAACTACGGCAAGACCAAGGGCGGATACAGACGCGCCCAGGAAGGGGCGAACAACGACTCCTACGGCTTCTCGACCGACGGCGGCGGCACGTTCGACAATCTGGGCGGCACCTTCCTGTGGGGATACTTCGACTACACGCACGACAAGATCCGCGACGCGCGTTTCAACGCCTCGCTCATCGACCCCCTGCGCGGCATGCCCTTCTACATAGCCGACCGCAACGAGAGCGACTGGATCAACATGGACTATTCGCTCGGACTGAAGGCCGCGACCCCCGTGCTGTGGGACCGACTGGTGTTCGGCGCGGGTGTCGACTACACCAACGCGCAGGGAGCCAAGCAGATGGACCCCCGCCCCAAGATGATGATGTCGAAATTCGCCGTCACCCCGTCGGTGGCGGTCACCATGGGCCGTCACGCCGTGGGCGCCGACTTCACCTACGTATCGCGACGTGAGGACGGATTGAACAAGAACTCGGTGAGCTTCGTCAACCAGCCCGTGTGGGAGGTGCTGGCCCCGGGATTCTTCACCGAGGGCGAGATCGGCGCGGGAATGTCGGGTCTGCGCGACTACAACGCCAACACGCTGGGCGGCGGGGTGCAGTACTCGTTCGCAAACGACGACGTGAAGCTGCTGCTCTCGGGCAAGTACACCCACACCGTGGAGGACGCCAACAACAACTACACCACGCCCAAGATCATCGGCACGACCAAGGAGAACATCTGGATCGGCAGACTCGACATGCTGTGGAACATGGACGAGCGCAACGCCCTCATACTCGACGCCGAGTACTACGACCGCAGCATCGACGGCATAGAGTACGTGCAGATATTCGACAACACCTACGAGGTGAGCCAATGGGTAGTGCTCTCGAAGAACATCCGCTCGAACTTCTCGACGCGACGCGCGGGATTCACCCTCGACTACATGAACCGCGACGGCGGCGAGGCCTACCGCTGGCTGGCGGGCATCGAGGTCCGTTATGAGAAGCTGTCGGACATCTACTACATCCCCCGCAGCACGCAGTCGACGGACGGCATACGCTTCGGCGCCCACGTCAAGAAGAACTTCCGCTTCGGCGACAACTCCATACTTCTCGGCGCGCGCGGAGAGTACAAGCACTCGCTCGACAGCGAGCACGTCTACACGGGCCGCAACGCCTCGTCGGAGATCTACACCGACATGGTGCTGCACGACTACGACTATCTGCGCTGCGACCACTACTCGCTGGGCGGCGAGCTGACCTACACGCGGCACGGCATATTCAACGGCCGCTCGGCGGTATTCGCCACGGTCTCTGGCGACATTTACAAGGCGCTCGACTCCGACATAGGCCGCGACCTGGGCCGACGCGGGTTCCTGACGGTTAAGGCGGGTCTCACGTTCTGACGCGCCCCAAACACACCCCGACGCACGGACAGTTCGCCGCCGACAAGCGGCGAACTTCCGACGTTGTAGGGGACAACATGAAAAGACAAGCAAAAAAACTCACATAAATGATTCGTAAAATAAGATTATGCGCGTTTCTGCTCGCCGCCGTGGTTGCGGCGACCGCGGGGCGCGCGCAACAGGTGGAACGGCCCGCCGCCAAGGGCGCCTCGTCGTTCGCCGTGATTACCGACAGCCTCACCTACGTCAACTGTCGGCAACAGATAGCTCTCTACAAGCAGACCGTGGAGAGCGAGGGACTGCCCGTGTTCGTGGTCTACGCGCAATGGAAGTCGCCCGATGAGGTGCGCGCGCTTCTCCGACGCCTCTACGACGAGGAAGCACTGGAGGGCTGCGTATTCATAGGCGAGGTGCCCATAGCGATGATAACCCGCGCCCAGCACCTCACCTCGGCATTCAAGATGGACGAGCGCAAATTCCCGCTCGAAGAGTGCTCGGTGCCCTCGGACCGCTTCTACGACGACTTCGACCTGAAGTTCACCCCGCTCGACGAGCCTGCCAAAGGTCTCATGCACTTCTACGCCATGGCTCCCGACTCGCCGCAATACATCTCGTGCGACATCTACTCGGCGCGCATCAAGCCCCAGACGAGCAACGGCGACCCCTATGCGCAGATAGCCCGCTATCTGGAGAAGGCCGTGCGCGAGCACCGCTCGGGCAACGAGTTCGACCGCTTCGTGTCGTACACGGGCCACGGATCCTACTCCAACTCGCTCACCGCATGGCGCAGCGAGCAGCAGATCACGCGCGAGCAGTTCGGCGACCGATTCTCGCACGGCAACACGGCCAAGTATCTGCGCTACTCGATGGATCCCTACATGAAATACGACCTGATCCGCGAGCTGCGTCGCAAGGACCTCGACTTCATGGTGTTCCACGAGCACGGCGACTACTACCGCCAGTACGTGTCGGGCGACCCCGTGACCACGGAGAGCGACGCCCACGTGGAGCAGATGGAGACGCGCCTGCGCTCGCTCTACCGCCGCAATCCCGAATTCGCCCGCAAATCGGCCGAGAAGTGGGGACTCGACTCGGCGTGGTACGCCGACGCCGAGACTCCCGCCGCCATGGAGAAGGATTCGCTGCTCGACCTGCGGCTGGGCATCATCAACGAGGAGATAAACGACATACGCCCCAACGCCCGCATGGTGATATTCGACGCATGCTACAACGGCGACTTCCGCAACGGCGACTACATAGCGGGCAAATACATCTTCGCCGAGGGCGACTGCTGCGTGGCGTGGGCCAACAGCGTGAACGTGCTTCAGGACAAGTCGGCCTTCGACCTGCTCGGTCTGCTGGCCCACGGCATACGCGTGGGCGCATGGGCCAAGCACATCAACATACTCGAATCGCACATCTCGGGCGACCCGACCCTCGCATTCAGCAGTCCCGACGCCGAGCGCCTCGACATCAACCGCAACGTGCTGCGCAAGGAGCCCGAATACTGGCTCGCGCAGCTCGACAGCGACATTCCCGACATGCGCTCGCTGGCCCTCATACGTCTCTACGAGGAAAACTACCCGAAGACGGGCGAGGTACTGCTCGACCAGTTCATGCACTCGCCCTACGCCGTGGTGCGCCACACCGCATTCCGCCTCGCCGAGAGCCTCAACGGGCCAGAGTTCAAGAAGATACTCATGGCTGCGGTGAGCGACGAGTTCGAATTCCTGCGCCGCATAGGCGTCACGCGCATGGGCCGCGTGGGCGACGACGACTTCATCCCGCTGCTGGTCGACACCTACATCGACGACCACAACTCGGCCCGCGTGGTGTTCCAGACCGTGCAGTCGCTCAAGTGCTTCGACCGCGACAAAGTGAAGGCCGCCGTAGAGAAGCGGTTCGCCGACGCCGACTTCTGCAACGCCGAGAAATACAAGAAGGAGCTGCTGGGCGCTCTGGACGGCGAGACGGTGAAGGGCATGCCCAAGGATCTGGCCGACATAGCCGACCGCGACAACGGCAAGTGGCGCCGATTCTACACCACCTATCTCAAGAACCGCCCGCTCAACCAGTTCGCAGGCGAGTTCGCCCGAATCCTCGGCGACGAGACCGAGGACGAGGAACTTCGCGTGCTCATGGCCGAGGCGCTGGCGTGGTTCAACCTCTCGGCCAACCGCGGCGCGATAGTCGAGACATGCGACCGCCTGCTGGAGAAGGGCGGCATGTCGGAGGAACTGACGCGCGAGGTGACCCGCGCCCGCACCCGTTTAACTTCCGAAAAATAGAGCGTAAAAACAGACTGAAATGAAAAACCTCATATTTACCCTCGCGGCCGCAGCAGCCCTGGCGCTGCCGTCGTACGCCGCCAAAACCAAGATAACGGTCGAGCGCCCCGCGGCCAAACACCCCACCTCGTTCGCCATAGTGATCGACGCCGAGACTTACCGCCGCTGCCGCGCCGAAGTCGATGCCTACCGCGACGCCCTCGACCGCGACGAGCTGGCCGTGTACACCTTCTCGGCCGAATGGCAGACGCCCGATGAGGTGCGCGACTGCCTCGCACGGCTCCACAAGTCCAACCTGAAGCGCATGCCTCTGGAGGGCGCGGTGTTCATCGGCGACGTGCCTTTCGTGAGCGTGCAGAACGCCCAGCACATGACTACGGCGTTCAAGATGAACGAGAAGACATTCCCCAAGGACGACGCCTCGGTGACCAGCGACCGTTTCTACGACGACCTGCACCTGAGCTTCGAGTTCATCGAGCGCGACTCGATCAACCCGCTGCGGTTCTACTACCGTCTCTCGCCCGACTCGCCGCAGCGCCTCGACCCCACGTTCTACTCGGGCCGCATACTCTACCCCGAGCAATTGGGCGGCGACAAGTACGAAGCCATAGCGCGCTATCTGCGCAAGGCGGTGGCCGAGCGCGGACGCGACACCGATCTGGACCACGTGGTGACCTACGCGGGCCACGGCTACAACTCCGACTGCCTCACGGCGTGGATGGACGAGCGCATAGCCGTGGGCGAGATGTTCCCGCAGGTAGTGCGCAACGACTATCGCGCTCTGGTGCAGCTCAACTTCCGCATGGAGGAAAACATGAAATACAACCTCTTCGACCAGCTGGCGCGCCCCGAGGTCGACGTGATGCTGTTCAACGAGCACGGCTCGCCCGACAAGCAGCACATCAGCGCCGAGGGCGAGCCCGAGACGTTCGACGACCGTGCCGCGGCGCTGCGCAGCGAGATATACTACATGCTCGCGCGCGAGAAGCGCAAGGCCGACGGCGACGTGGCGGGTGCCGTGGAGGATTTCAAGGAGAAGTACCGCCTCACCGACAAGTTCTTCGAGGAGTTCTTCGCTCCCGCCGAGGATAAGGCCGCGGGCCGCGAGGGCGATCTGACGCTCGACGATCTGAAGGACAAGCGTCCGCAGCCCCGCTTCGTGATGTTCAACGCATGCTACAACGGATCGTTCCACCGCGCGGGCTACATCGCGGGCAGCTACATATTCTCCGACGGCCGCACCGTCGCGGCGCAGGGCAACACGGTGAACGTGTTGCAGGACCGCTGGACCTACGAGATGCTGGGACTCATCTCGCACGGCGTGCGCATAGGCCAGTACAACCGCCTCATAGCCACCCTCGAAGGCCACATCATAGGCGACCCGACGTTCCGTTTCTCGTCGATCGACGATCTCGGCCTCGCCCGCACCATGGTGACGCGCCGCTGCGACACCGCCGACAAGGCTGCCAACGCCCGCAACGCCGCCTACTGGCGCGGGCTCACCGATGCCGACAACGCCGACGTGCGCAGCATAGCGCTGCGTATGCTGGCCGACGGAGGCATGATCTCGGCGGCCGAGCTGCTCGCCGAGTACCGCGAGTGCCCCTACGCCACCACCCGCATGGAGTGCCTGAAGCTCCTTACGCGCAACGGCTACTGCCCCGAGCTGGTCGAGGCGGTGGGCGAAGCGCTCTACGACAGCTACGAGGTGGTGCGCCGCAACGCCGCCACGTATGCGTGGATGCTCGGCGCGCCCGAGCTGTTGGCCAAGGCCGCCGACGTTACGGTGAACTATCCCGAGTCGCAGCGCGTGGCCTACATCCTCTCCAAGGCCCTGCAACTCGCTCCCGAGGAGCAGGCGCTGGCAGCCTGCAAGGCCGCGATAGAGGGATCGGGCTACCCGACCGACCGCAGCGACACCCTCGACGAGCTGTATGAATCCGTCGCCGCCATGCAGAAGACAAAGCACAGGGAAATGGAGCAGCTCTTCGACGCCTCGGCTCCCGCTGCACGCCGCACCGCGGCCATACGCTCGGTGCGCAACAACACCTACCACGAGTACGTGCCGCAGCTCATCGGTCTGTTGCAGGACGAGTCGCAGCCCGCCGAACTCCGCATCATGACGGCCGAGGCGCTGGGCTGGTTCACGCTCTCGGCGCGCAAGGCCGAGATAATGGAGGCGTGCCGCGCGCTGCGCACATCCGACAAGGAGCTGGCCGCCGAGGTGCGCCAGACGATAAACCGATTAAAATAATTCGATAATGAAAAGGTTATTTGCAATACTTTTCGCCCTCACCGCGACGGCCACGACCGTCGCGCAGGCCGAGCCGACACGCATCGCGCCGTCGGTCAAAACACCCACGTCGTTCGCCATATTCATCGACCGCACGAGCTACGACCGCTGCCGCGAGGCGGTGGACGAGTACCGCGACGCCGTGCAGGCCGACGGACTGGGTACCTACATCATTTGCGACGACTGGCAGTCGCCCGAACCCGTACGCGAGTGCATACTCGCCCTGGCCGCCGACAAGCGCATGCCTCTGGAGGGCGTGGTGTTAATAGGCGACATACCCATAGCCATGCTGCGCGACGCGCAGCATCTGTCGTCGGCGTTCAAGATGAACCAGGCCGCCGACCGCAAGAAGTCGTCGGTCCCCTCGGACCGCTTCTACGACGATTTCGACCTGAAGTTCGACTTCATCGACCGTGACGCCGACAACCCGCTCTACTTCTACTACTCGCTGCGCCACGACTCGGCGCACCATCTGTGCTCCGACATCTATTCGGCCCGCATAAAGCCCCTCGTGCGCGAGGGCGTCGACAAGTACGGCGAGCTGGCGGCATATCTGCGCAAGGCGGCCGCCGAGCACCGCGCCGCCAACCGTCTCGACAACATGTTCGTCTTCTGCGGCCACGGCTACAACTCGGAGGCCTACGACGCATGGGCCGGCGAGCAGGTGGCGCTGCGCGAGCAGCTGCCCTCGATGCGGCGGAGCGGCCACCGCATAGCCTGCTGCACGTTCGACACGCGTTTCCCGATGAAGCGCTACCTCATGCAGCACCTTCAGGACGAGACCCTCGACGTGGCCATATGCCACCACCACGGCGCACCCGACACGCAATACATCAACGGTTATCAGAACGTGTCCGACGTGCGTGCGTCGATCGAGAACGTGAAGCGCTACCTGCGCAGCAAGACCGTGGGTTACGACGACGCCGAGAAGCGCGTGGGCAACTACATGCAATCGCTCGACGTGCCGCGCAGCTGGTTCGACCTGTCGGACTCGACCCGCATGGCCGACTCGCTCTACAACCGCGAGCTGGACATCGACCTGCTCGACATCTACGGCATGAAGCCCGCGGCCCGTTTCGTGATGTTCGACGCCTGCTTCAACGGCTCGTTCCACCTCGACGAGTATGTCGCGGGAGCCTACATATTCGGCGGCGGCAAGACGGTCACCGCCATGGCCAACAGCGTGAACAGCCTGCAAGACAAGTGGCCCGACCGTTACATGGGCCTGCTGGCCTGCGGCGTGCGCGTGGGACAGTGGGCGCGCGGCACCTTCTATCTGGAAAGCCACATCATAGGCGACCCCACGCTGCGCTTCGAGAACGCGGAGGATGCGAAGGGCTTCAACGAGGCCATGACCCTGCATGCCCGCGACGACAAATACTGGCTCAACACACTGCGCAAGAGCGACTACCCCGACATTCAGGCCTACGCGCTGCGCCGCCTGAGCGAGAACGGCTACCGCGGCATCGTGCCGCTGCTGGCCGACACGTTCCGCACGTCGCCCTACGGCACGGTGCGCATGGAGTGCCTCAAACTGTTGAGCACCAAGCATGCGCCCGAGTTCACGCAGCTGCTGCCCGAAGCCCTCGAGGACGACTACGAACTGGTGCGACGCATGGCCGCTAACTACATAGGCCGTTGCGGCGACGATTCACTGATCGCCGCCGACGTGGAGGCCCTGGTGAACGCCTACATATCGAACCGCGTCACCTACCATACCTCCGACGCCCTCACGCTGCTGGATCCCGACAAGACCAAGGCCGAGATCGTGCGCCGTTTCGCCGCGCAGCCCGAGGCTGCGTTCGGTGAGAGCAACGAGGCCGCCTACATCGACCGCGTGGAGCGCAGCGAGAAGTTGCTGCAACGCGACATGGAGTACATACTCGACGCCGCCAACCCGCAGAAACGCCGTCTGTCGGAGATAAAGTCGTTCCGCAACTACCACTATCACCGTGCGGTGCCGCAGCTCATACGCTTCGCCGAGGATCCGTCGCAGGACGAGGAACTGCGCACGGCAGCCGTGGAGGCGTTGGGATGGTTCGTGCTCTCGTACCAACGTTCAGCCATAGAGGAGGCCATGCGCAGGCTCGCTGCCGAGGAAGCCTCGGAGGCCGTAAAGAACGAAGCCCGAAAGACGCTGGCCCGACTGGCGGCATATTGACGGTGAGCGGGGCGACCCGCGCAAGCATGATAAAATCCTCGGCGGCCCGACTTTGAAGTCTCTGGGCCGCCGAGGATTTCTTTTTCCGAAAGGGGCGCGGCGCTAACTGTTCACGCGGTAGGCCTTCTGCACGCCCTTGATCTTCATCACCGAGTGGATAAGCGTGTCGACCGCGCCCGAGCTCGGCACCTCGACGCTCACCGTGCCGCGGGCCGTGCCGTCGCCGCGCGAGACGAAGTTGATGCCGCGGATGTTGAGCTTCAGCTCGCGCGTAATCACCTCGGTGATCCGGTTGGCAAGTCCCGCCGTGTCCCGGGCCGAGATGGCTATCGTGGCGCGGAACGCCCCGTCGGCGCTGTTGCGCCAGCGCGCCTCCATGATGCGGTAGGGGTAGTTCTCGCGCATGCGGCGGGCGTTGGGGCAGTCGGTGCGGTGGATGGTGATGCCCGACGCTATGGTGACGAAGCCGAACACGCTGTCGCCCTTGATGGGGTTGCAGCACTTGGCCAGCTTGTATTCTATGTTGTTGATCTTCTCGTCGATAATCAGCGCGTCGGTCGAGCGCGGGGCCGTCGCGGCAGCGTCGATCTTCTTCTGCTCGGCCTTGCGTTCCTCGGCCTCGGCGGCCGCCGTGCGGCGCTCTTCTTCGGCGCGGCCCGAGATCCAGTGCAGCAGGATGTCCTTTATCGTGAGGAAATCGACCTTCTGTTCGGCTATCATCGAGTAGACCTCGCGGCCCGTGCGGACCTTGAAGTGGCGCCCCAGATAGGCTACGGCCTCGTCGATGGGGACGTTGATCTTCCAGTTCTTGAGCTTGCGCTCCAGCTCCTCGCGCCCCATGCGGGCATGCTTCATCTGCTCCTCGCGCAGGAACGACTTTATGCGCGAGCGCGCCTTCGAGGTCACGCACGAGTTGAGCCAGTCGGCCTTGGGGGTCTGGTTCTTCTGCGTGACCACCTCCACGATGTCGCCGTTGCGCAGCACCTCGCGGATGGGCACGGCGCGGTTGTTGACCTTGCCGCCCGTGCAGGTGGAGCCCAGATTGGAGTGTATGTCGAAAGCGAAATCGAGCACCGTGGCACCCTCAGGCAGCTTGCGGATGTCGCCGTTGGGCGTGAACACGAATATCTCGCCCGACGAGGGCTTGGCCTCGAAGCGCTGCGAGAGCGAATGGGTGGTCTCCTCCAGCGCCTCGCGCAGGCGGCTGAGCCACTGCTCGCCTGTCTGCCCGCCCTGTTTGACGCCCTTGTAGCGCCAGTGGGCCGCGATGCCTCGCTCGGCCACGGCGTCCATGCGCTCGGTGCGGATCTGTATCTCGACCCAGCGCCCCTCGCCCGCCGAGACGGTGGTGTGCAGCGACTCGTAGCCGTTCGATTTGGGTATGGTGATCCAGTCGCGCATGCGGTCGGGGTTGGGGGTGTAGCAGTCGCTCACGATGGAGTAGATCGTCCAGCAGACCTGTTTCTCCATCTCGCGCTCGCAGTCGACTATGATGCGCAGCGCGAAGATGTCGTAGACGCCCTCGAAAGGCACGTTCTGCTTGCGCATCTTGTTCCATATCGAATATATCGACTTGGTGCGGCTCTTTATGTGGTAGCGTATGCCCTGACGGTCGATCTTGTCGGTGATGGGTTTCAGGAAGCGGGCTATGAACGTACGACGCTCGCTCTCGGTCTCCTCCAGACGGCGGCAGATGTATTCGTAGTCGCGCGGCTCCAGCCATTTGAGCGCCAGATCCTCCAGCTCGCTCTTGAGGTTGTAGAGGCCGAGCTTGTGGGCTATCTGGGCGTAGAGGTTCATGCTCTCCCAGCTCTTCTTGCGGCGCTTGTCGGGCGGGAACATCTGAAGACTGCGCATCACCTCCAGACGGTCGGCCAGCTTGATGAGTATCACGCGCGGATCCTCCGAGTAGCTGACTATCATGTCGCGGAAATCGTCGGCCTGCTCCTTCGACACCTTCAGCTTTATGTTCGATATCTTGCACAGACCCACGATGATGCCTATCACCTGGTCGCCGAACTCGGCGCGGATCAGGCGCGTGAGCTCGTCCACGCCGTCGGGGTCCTCCTTGACGGCTATGCGCATCACGTCGTGCAGGATGGACGCCACGGTGGAGTTGCGGCCCAGCCCTATCTCGCGCGCCACGATCTCGGCCACGGCCACGTCGTGATCCATCATCGGGGTGCCGTCGTAACGGGTGTAGGCGCCCATGCGCTCGGCGGCGAACAGCAATGCCTTGTCCACCAGCTCCTGCGTGGTGGGCGAGAACGAGTCGCGGACGAAGGTCCGCAGCGACGAGTATTTTTGCAAAGCCTCCATAATCAAATATCGGTTAAAGGTTTACGCACAATATACAAACGGTCGGCCGACGGCAGGGCGTAGAGCTCCCGCTCGCGGGGCGACACCTCAGCGGCATAGTCGCGTTCCTCGACCTCGAAGCCCGCCCCGCGCAGGCGGTCGGCGTAGTCGCGGCCATAGATGCGGCGGTGGTCGTACTGCCCGAAGATGCGGGTACGCTCGGCGGCATCGGTGATGGAGTCGTCCTCGAAGGTCGCCGCGCGGGCGTAGTCCACGGGGGCGAGGACGATGCCCCGACCTCCCGCGCGCAGGATGCGGTGCAGTTCGCGCATGGCGCGGCGGTCGTCCTCCACGTGCTCCATTATGTGGTTGCATATCACCGCGTCGAACGAGCCGTCGGGCAGGGGGATATGCTGTATGTCGAAGTGCATGTCGGCCAGCGGGCTCTCCAGATCGGCCGTCACGTAACGTTCGGGGACCGAGCGGTAGGCGCGGCGCAGCTTGCGCATGAGCGACACCTCGGGCGCCACATGCAGCAGCCGCGGCAACTCGGCCGTGAGCCGCGTCTCGCGCTCCAGATAGAGCCACAGCAGGCGGTGCCGCTCCAGCGCGAGGCATCGGGGGCAGAGCGCGTCGGCGCGCGGAGTCACGTAGCCGTAGGGCAGAAACCGTCGGCGGCGACATCCGCAGAGCGGGCACTCGCGGCCGCGGCCGATGTAGAACAGCCCCAGGATCGGCACGGTCCACCCCGCCGCCCGTTGCAGGAACGGACGCGGGAAGGCGTTGAGTATGAATTTTATGAATTTCTTCATCATCCGCATCGGTTTTACTCCTGCTCGGAGAGCTGCGCCCGCACGGCGGCCTCCACATCGTGCAGCTGCGCCTTGCAGTAAGCGATCAGCTCCGTGGCGCGCTTCACCGCGGCCGTCAGCTCGTCGACGCCTATCTGCTCGCCGCGCAGGCGCGACAATATATCCTCGATCTCGGCCACCGCCTCGGCGTACGCAGGTCTCTTCTCACTCTTTTTCGCCATATTCCTTTACTTTTATGCTCGTAATGTCGGCGTCCAGCGCGCCGTCGCAAAGTTCCACTTCGATCCGTCCGCCCGCGCGAAGCCCCTCTGTCGAGAGCAGCGCCCGTCCGCCGCTGCGCACCACGGCGAAGCCCATGCGCATGATCCGCTGCGGGGAACGCCCCTCGACCACGCCTTCGGCCGCCGCCAGACGCGAACGCCCCGTCTCCACCATGCGCAGCGCGGCCGACGCTATCTGCTCGCGCAGCAAACCCAGTGCCGACCGACACCGCTCGGCATACATGCCGCTCTCGCGGGCCGCGTCGGAGGCCAGACGCTCCAGACGCAGCCTCTCGCCGCGCGCGATATTCACGGCAGTGTCGTGCAGCCGCCGCGACGACTCGTCGAGCCACGCCTCGATGCGCGCCATGCGGTCGGTGAGCCATGCCGCCACGGCCGTGGGGGTCTTGAGCGACTTGTGCGCCACCATGTCGGCCACGCTCGTATCCTTGTCGTGGCCTATGCCCGTAATCACGGGCAGCGGAAACTGCGCCACGTAGGAGCAGATGCGGTAGGAGTCGAAACAGCTCAGGTCGGTCACCGAACCGCCGCCGCGGATGATGACCACGGCGTCGAACTCGTCGGCCCGCTCGGCTATGGCGCTCAAGGCCGCCGTCACCGAATCCTCGGCCGCCGCGCCCTGCACTACCGCGTCGAACAGCTCGGTGCGGAAGGCATATCCGCCGCTGCCGAGTTCGTTCATGAAGTCGCGGTAGCCCGCCGCCGACGCGCTCGACACCACCGCCACGCGCTGCACCAACATGGGCATCGCCGTCTCGCGATTCATATCCCACACGCCGTCTGCCTGAAGCCGTTTTATGGTGAGCTGACGCTGCCGTTCCACCTCGCCCAGCGTGTACGACGCGTCGAGGTCGACGATCTGCAACGTGAGGCCGTAGAGTTCGTGGTACGACACCAGCACCTTGGCCAGGATCTTCATCCCCGCCGCGAGTCTGCTGCCAGTCTCGGCCTCGAAATAGGCCGCGAGCATGCCGTACTGCGAACGCCATATCACGGCGCGGGCCTGCGCGCGGGGCGCACCCGACAAGGAGCGTCCGCCGCGGGTTGCCGCCGCATCGTCCGCCTTCTCCACCAGTTCCATGTAGCAGTGGCCCGAATAATTGACCTTCAGCTCCGAGATCTCGGCCGCCACCCACACGGGCATGGGCAATGCTTCCTCCACGGCGCTCTTTATGCGCCGCTGCAACTCGCTGAGCGATATGTGATTTCCGTCTGTCATGGCGACCTTATATCCTTTGCGGCGCGTTCGTGCCGAAGCTCCCCTACAAATATACGAATTATAAAATAAATTATAAATAAAGAGGGGTATTATCCGCAGTGGAGCTTGCGATACGATGTCTTATGCCGTTTGCCGACGGGGGGCTGCTGCCCGAGAACATTTCCGTCATTATGTCTGCGACTCTTTAGAGTCGCGCAGTTCGCCGCCGCCCCACCGCGGCGGACTGCAACTCGCCGATGGCTCGTGCACGTCCTGCCGCCGTCGGCGAACAGAACGCCAAAACCGAAAATGCAGCCCGCAACCTCCCGACAGCGGAATCCCGCAACTCACATTCCGTTCGCCTGCGGCAAAACGCATTCGGCACCGCACCCGTCGGGTCCGATGCCGAATGTAAGCCGACCGAAGCGGCAATTCGCGGGCGTTACTTATCCATGCCGACTATGCGGTACGACCCGCCCTTGCACGTGGGAAACTCAGCTACATACCAATCGCCCTCGCGACGGGTCTCGGCCTTCGCGCCCTTTACGGCTATGGGATTGCGGCTGCGTACGGCGCAGCGCTCGCCCGCCGTCGAGACTATCTCGCCCGACACGACCCCTCCGTCGCGCCACTCCAGCGCCACCTCGAAGCCTCCGCGGGCACGCAGACCGCGGTAGCTGCCGTTGTTCCAGGCCGCGGGCAGGGCGGGCAGCAGATCGATGCGTCCGCGTGCGGACTGTATGAGCATCTCGGCCACTCCCGCCGCGCCGCCGAAGTTGCCGTCGATCTGGAAAGGCGGATGGGCGTCGAGCAGGTTCGGGTAGGTACCGCCGCCGCGCGCATCCTTGTCGTTCACGTAGGTGAGCAGCATGCGGTAGATGCGGTATGCGTGGTCGCCGTCCAGAAGACGCGCCCATAGATTCACGCGCCAGCCCGTCGACCATCCCGTGGCCTTGTCGCCGCGCAGTTCGAGCGAACGTGCGCTCGCGGCGGCCAGCTCGGGCGTCGCTTCGGGCGATATGTGGTGGCCCGGGTAGAGACCTATAAGGTGCGACTGGTGGCGGTGGCGCGGCTCGGGATCCTCCCAGTCGTAATACCACTCCTGAAGATTGCCTTTGTGTCCTACCTGATAGGGATACATCTTATCCAGCGCGGCGGCTATCTTCTGCCGCAAATCGGCGTCGGCATCGAGCTCGGCCGCAGCCGCAGCCGCAGCCGACAGACACTCGCGGATAATGGCCAGATCGGCCGTGGCGCCGTAGGAGGTGGGACCCACATAGCCGTCGGGCATCAGGAAATAGTTCTCGGGCGAGGTCGAGGGCGAGGTCACCAGATAGCCCTGCTTGTCCTCCACCAGCCAGTCGAGGCAGAACTCGGCGGCACCCTTCAGAAGCGGATAGGCGCGCTCGGCGAGGAACTCGCGGTCGAGCGTGAAGAGGTAGTGCTCCCACAGGTGGGTGCTGAGCCATGCGCCGCCCATCGGCCAGTTGGCCCACGACGGGTCGCCCGTGAACTCGCCCACGGGGTTCGACATGGCCCATATGTCGGAGTTGTGGCACGTGACCCAGCCGCCGCAGCCGTAGTAGTTGCGCGCCGAGTGGCGTCCCGTCTGCGCAAGGTTGCCGATGAAGCCCATCAGGGGTTCGTGCAGCTCCGTGAGGTTGAGCACCTCGGCGGGCCAGTAGTTTTCCTCGGTGTTGATGTTCACCGTATAGTTGCTGTTCCACGGCGGCAGCAGCATGTCGTTCCACAGTCCCTGAAGATTCATCGGCACACCCTCGGTACGCGAGGCCGAGATCATCAGATAGCGTGCGAACTGGAAGTAAAGCATCTCCAGATTGTTGTCCTCGCCGCCCGCCGTGAGAGCCTTCAGACGATCGTCGGTGGCAGCCTCCGCGACGGGGGTGCGGTCGCCCAACTGCACGTCTACACGGTCGAAGAACGACGCGAAATCGGCGGTATGACGCTTGCGCAGCGATTTGTAACTCAGCTTCTCGGCCGCGGCCATCTGCTCGGCGGCCAGGGCGCGGTAGTTGCGGCCGTCTTTCGCGGGATCCTTGTCGAATCCGTTGAAGCTGGTGGCCACAGTGACGAGCAGCACCGCGTCGGTACAGCCGTCGAGCACCAGTTTGTCGCCCTCGCAACGCACCTCGCCGTCGGCCGACACCGCCTTCACCAGAGTCATGAAGTGCGTGCCTCGATTTTCGTCCCACGAGATCGTGCGGTCGCGCGCTATATTATAAGGAGCATAGCCGTCGACCGCGATGGTGCCGTCGGCGGCCGTAGCCTTGAAACGCAGCTGACTGCCGAACCCGATCTTGCAGTTCAGCGCCCCGCGCTCGTCGGCATGCAGACGCACGGCCATCACCTTGTCGGGAGCCGACACGAAATATTCGCGCGAGAAACCCACGCCGTCGCGCACGTAACGAACGCGCGACACGGCGCGGCTTATGTCGAGTTCGCGGCTGTACTCCGCGGCCTCGGCACCCTCGCCGAAATCGAACGTGAGGCTGCCCAGCGGCGAATAGCTCTGCGAGAACTTGCCTTGCAGACGGCGTTGCAGGCGGTCGGCCTCGCGGTAATCCTCGCGGGCCAGCGCCTCGCGCACGGGAGCCAGTCCCTCCGCCGCGGCCGTGGGGTCGATGTCGCGGTTCACGGGCTCGCCCGACCACAGGGTCAGTTCGTTGAGGTCTATGCGGTCGCGCTCCACACCTCCGTATATGGTGGCGCCCATACGGCCGTTGCCCATCACCAGCGCCTCGATGAAGGCCTCGGCAGGTTCGTCGTACCACATGCGCCATCGGGCGTCGGACCCGGGTTCGCCGCAGGCCGCGATAAGCGTAAAGCACATCATGGCCGCCGACAGCCGCATCGTAAATCTTCTCATAATTCAAATGTTTACAGGTTAGAGTATTCGGCGGAGCATGCTCCGCAATGCAAATATAGATAAAAAATCGGTAATCTCCGCGGGGCAAAGGCTGCGGACTGCATTTTCGGTTTTGGGCGTGCTGTTCGCCGACGGCGGCAGGGCATGTGTGACATTTATCTTCGGCGGCTGCGGGGGTCGCGCGTAGCGCGAGCCGCCGAAGATAACG
>ERZ827168.1966-NODE-1966-length-25691-cov-13.798955_pt1 | contig 25691 bp, 23 predicted proteins | sample MGYA00519868_ERZ827168 | MGnify/ENA primary metagenome ERZ827168 (study PRJEB31778, sample SAMEA3449271) | human gut metagenome | biome: human gut; feature: human-associated habitat; material: faeces | place: United Kingdom | collected 2010/2012 ...
TACTTACCTCTAATCATGGATAGATATCATTTACACAGATTTTTATACACACTCAATGAGTTTATCTCTCAAAGCCATCTTTTTCTTTGTTTAAATCTAAATTCTTAATATCGTCATCATCTAAGACCTCGTCTTCATACATATCATTAACAACATCAATATATTTATCATCTTTATCATACCAATTATGAAGTTTACTATATAAGAATGATATTAATTTATCAAATTTATCTTTCCAATATTCAATAGTATTTTTTAAACTACTTATTTTAGATTTTAAGAAAGATATTTCTTTATCTTTTTCTTTGATATTATTATTTAAAGTTTTAACTCTTAAAGTAAGTGCTATATTATTTTCGGTAAGCGTTTTAATTGTTTTTTCTTTTTCCTTAAATTGTTCATCTACATTAGTTAGGGTATTAGATAAGTTTTGTATCTTATCATATTCTTTATTGGTATTGTCAACTTGATTGATAAAGTCCATATCTCTTTTAAGTAATATATCTTCAGTAGTAAAGTTTAATTGTTCTGCTTGTGAATTTTCTAATAATTTAGAATTAATCATTTCAATTTGATTTTCTATTATTTTAGACTCTTCTTTAAATTCTTCTTCAGTAAATAATTCATCAATATATGCTTTTCTAATTCTTTCTTTTTTGTTATTTAAATTTTTTAATTCTTTTTCTAGTTGTTCTTTAGGATTATCTACTTTTGATTTTAAAACTGGTAAGAAAAATTTATTAACAACATTATCATATTCTAAAATATCAGATAGTAATACTTTAACTGAATCTTCAATAATTTCTTCTTTAATATTATTTTTACAATTTTCACACCTATAATAGAAGTACCATTTATCATATTTAATTTTATGAGTAGCACTACCAGCAAGTATTCTTCCACATTTTGGACATCTTAATTTCTGTAAAAAGATATAAGTTTGTGTTCTCATATAATTTTTTTGATTTTTCTTCTTTTGTGCTTGGCAATTTTCCCATAGTTCTTTACTAACTAATGGTTCAACTACATTTTCATAATAAACTGGTTTATTGATTGTTTTACCTGATACATAATCTCCTTTATATAACTCGTTAGATAAAATCTTTAATATTCTTGTATCTTTCCAATTTGTTTTTCCTAATACTTTTTCTTTATTATAGATGTTTGCAATAGGCTATAAGAATTACCCTCAAAATATAGATTAAATATTCTTATAACTATATCTTTTGTTAGTGAATCCGGAACTAATTTCTTATCAACTCGTTTAAATCCAATAGGACAAACTGCTGGAATATGACCTTGTTTAATAGCTCCTGCCATACCAACTTTAGTTCTTTCGCTTGTTCTCTCTATTTCATTTTAAGATACACTCATCATAATTCTAGTTACCATTTTTCCATTAGCTGTTGTTGTATTAATATCATCATTAGCACATACTAAATCAAATCTATACTTTTCAGATGTTTTAAGTAAGTTTTCCCAATCATATATACTTCTTGATAGTCTATCTAGTTTTAAAGCAATAACAGTGTTTATTTTGCCGTTTTTAGCATCATCAATTAATCTATCAAACTCTGGTCTATAATTTCCTGTTTTAGCACTTATTCCAGCATCAGTATAATAAGCATATATCTTATAACCTTTAAACTTACAAAGTGCCTCTAATCTTTCTTTTTGCTCTGGTAAACTAAATCCTTCTTTGGCTTGATCTTCAGTAGATACTCTTAAATATAAACCACATATTCTTTCTTCTTCTTTCATATACTTCAACTCCTTTTACTAAAAAAGAGGAGACAATAGTATCTAGTAAAGTCTAAATACTACTGACTCATCATTAATTCATTATTATATAATTTTATTTTATTTTTGCAATTTAACATGATGTACCTCCATTTCTAGAGAATACCTCTTTCATTGGTTTTATATAATATGCTCAAAACATTGATTTGTCAATTCCTTGATTAGGGAATACATTGTATTTAGATAGTTTTTAAATAATCTTCTAATTCAGATAATTTAATCTTATTAGATAAATTTTCAATAAAGACTTCATTAGAATAGTTAAATATTAAGAAATTTTTATCTTTGATGATAATTCTATTTGGCTCAATATAAGTTAAATTAGTTCTATCTATCTTCCTTATATTTCCATTAATAATTGTTGGTATTGTTTTAGCAAACTCACATATCAGTTCTAATTTCTTTCTTAATGATTCTTCAATAGGCAATTCTTCTTTAATAATATTTACCATAATACCATCCTTTCTTTTAGGATAGTTTTTAATAACAAAAAAACTAATCCGTATCACGAATTAGTTATTTATCAAACTCGAAACTATAAAAGTTCGAGCAGAATTCCTCTTGGTAGCGACGGAGGGGGTCGAACCCACGACCTATCGGGTATGAACCGATCGCTCTAGCCAACTGAGCTACATCGCCATGAAAAGTAAGCAATATAATAGTAGCATACTTTTTCTAGTTTGACAATAGTTTTTTGTTATTTTGTTCTTCGAGTTTGATATTTTTGCATATTTTCTAAAATATCATCTCTAATTTTTATAATTTTTTTTAGTTCTTTAGTATCCTCTGTTTCCCAGCCCATTTCTATATATGCTTTGGTATATTCATATTTTGTGCGGTTAAATTTACTTTTAAATTTTACAATTAGGGAATTTAAGGCTTCAAAATTTTCTTTTCCTACTTCATTATATATAATATCAATATTACCATTTTTACGACTAGCTATTATGGATTTCTTATATCTTTGATAAAAGTCACTTACCAAAAATGCGGTTAATTCATAAGTGGTGCCACCTACAATTTTGGCTTCTTTCGGAGTATTTAGAATATAATTTGAATTTTGATGCATACCTGAACATATTTCTTGAGATAGTAATTCATTGATTATTTCATTAAATAATTCATAAGGGCGAAAACCTCTTTTATAATCGATAGATTCACTTGGATTATTACTCTTGGTTATTGAACCTTTTAAAACTTCCCAACCACTGATACACAAATAATCACTTGGAGTAACTTCTTTAAGAACAGTTTCATAAAGGTGATTAAATTCATGAATTATATTATTATCTAAATATTCTTCACGACTTCCTATTGATATAAACATTAATTGTTTTAAATGATAATCAGTGCCATCATAAATTACATTGGGGCAAGTAAATGTTGCATTTTGATGATATGATCTTGCATTGAAATTATCTTCTCTATCTAATAAGTTTAGACCAGTTATTTCTTGACGATATTTGACATATTCAGGTAAACTTTCATAGTACTCAGTCATTAATTCATTTCTTATACTTTCACGACTAGTCTTTAAATAGTTTACAAGTTCTTCGGTTGGAATAGCAGATTTGGCTTCTTTATTCATTTGGTATCTTTGGTAATTTTCACCAAGATTTATACCTAAATTTTTAAAATATGTAATTCTATCTTGGATAATACTACGTTTTTGCCATGAATCATCTTTCTGAATTATAATTTCATTTTCACCGCTAAATGATTCAACTAATGGTGGAGAATTTAATGGATTAGTTCCAATATAGTTTTTGATTCTAGATGGTAAGTTGCTATATGAAGAACTATCATTTAGAAAATTTCCTAGTGCTTGTAATTCATCTTTACTAAAAATATCTTTTATTTCATTAATATATTTTTTTAGATATTTAGTTTCTAGTTTACTATACAAATCTTGGCATCTTACAATATAATTACGATATACTTTTGTTGATGCAATATATTTATTATATTCTTCTTTTATTTTTTTATATACCTCAACGGCTTTATTTAATTCTTCATATCCTCCATTTTTTATATGCCTTTTTATGGTATTGATATTATAATTTTTACCAAAATAATTTAATAATTTACTAATTCTTAGATATGATATTTCACTAATATTACCATTTAAATATTTAATATATTCTTCAATTGGGGTTTCATTATCAAATATTTCGTGTTCTCCAAATAAAGATTCTAAAAATCTATGCTTTAAGTTTCTCGGAATTTTTAAATCTGCTAATAACTTGTCTTCTAAATAGTCTTTTACTTTTTTGTCATTTTTCTCGATTATTCTTTCATAACTTTTAGGACTGCCATAGCTTACTATAAATACATTTTTAAACTTGTCTTCAATATAGTCTCGTTCTTCTTCACCATAGAAGTTAACAAATGCTTCAATTATTTGGGAAAGCTTTTCTCTTATTATTATTGAGGCATTAAATCTTTGAGATATAGTTTCGGTAATCATAATTCATTAATCCAACTTTCTAATTCAATGTAATTATCTTGAAGCATAGTACTGCCGGTAATTACTTCTTTGCTATCAATTATTATACTAAACTTTTGGTCATCTAGTATTTTAGTACTATTACTATTTGACCAAGTTCTTATTATTCTTAGTAAACTATTTATTTGGTCTTCTGTCATTGTTTTAATTTTACCATTAATATTTATTTGCATTTTTGTAATATCAATATAGATATTTTGTTCACTATTTAGATTAGTTATATTTATTTCAATACTATTCACTGTACCACCTATTTAATTTTATTTAAGAATTCTTTTTCACTCCAGATAGTTATACCTAATTCTTTAGCTTTATCATATTTACTTCCAGCATCTGCTCCAACAATAACAACCGATGTTTTTTTACTAACAGAACTACTTACTTTGCCACCTAATTCTTCAATTATTTTACCAGCATCATCTCTTGTTATAGAAGATAAGCTACCAGTTAAGACAAATGTTTTGCCGATAAATTCATCATTTTCTTCTCGTGTACTATCATTAATATAGTTAGTGTTTACTCCTAGTTCTTTTAATTTATTTACTATTTCAATATTCTTTTCGTTATGGAAGTATTCGTAAATGTTTTCGGCAATAGTTGGGCCAATATCTTTTACTTCTTTTAGTTCATCAATACTAGCATTAATAATATTATCAATATTTTGGTATTTTTTGGCAATTATTTTAGCAGTTTTACTTCCTACTTGTCTAATACCTAGCGCAAACAATAATCTTTCTAGTGAGTTTTGTTTACTGTTTTCAATAGACTTTTCTAGGTTAGAAATACTTTTAGCGCCATAACCGTCTAGTTCCATTAATTTATCTTTATAATCTTTTATATCATATATATCTGTTATGTTTTTGACAAAACCCTCGTTATACATTTCTTCCATAATACTTTCGCCAAGGCCTTCAATATTCATAGCACCTCGTGATGAATAATGAATTAGGTTTTCTATTTCTCTAGCCGGGCATAGTTTGTTAGGACAATAACTGTTTACTTCGCCTTCTTTTTTTATTAGTTTTGTTTGACAGATTGGGCATTTATCAATCATGACAAAATCTTTTTCAACTCCGGTTCTTCTTTCTAGGACAGGTCTTACTACTTCAGGAATTACATCAGCGGCTTTTCTAATAACAACCATATCACCTATTTTTATATCTTTATCAATAACATTATCTTCATTATGAAGGGTTGCTCTAGATACAGTTGATCCCATGACAATAGCAGGTTCTAGAACAGCATTAGGAGTTATTTTACCGGTTCTTCCAACTGTGAAGATAATATCTTTTAATTTAGTTATTACTTCTTGAGCAGGGAATTTGTAGGCTGTTGCCCATTTTGGATATCTAGCAGTATAACCTAGTTTTAGTTGTTCATCAATATTATCTAGTTTTATGACAACACCATCTATATCATATGGTAAACTGTCTCTTATAGCAGTTTTTTCTTTAATATAGTTTATTACTTCATCAATGTTGTTTACTAATCTATTGTTAGGATTAGTTTTAAAACCAAGTTCTTCCATAAACTTAAGGGCTTCGTGATGAGTCTTTATATTATAATCTTCAGGATTTGGCAAATGATATATGAATGTATCTAGTTTTCTTTGGGCAGTTATTTTACTATCTAATTGTCTGATAGATCCGGCAGCGGCATTCCTAGCATTCTTTAATATTGGTTCCCCATTTAATTGTCTAGTAATATTTAATTCTTCAAGAGTTTTTTTACTCATATATATTTCGCCACGAACTTCGATATCAATATTCTTTTCTAATTTTAGGGGAACCGTCTTTATGGTTTTAACATTATGTGTTATATCTTCACCGGTAATACCATCTCCTCTAGTAGCACCTGTTAATAATACTCCATTTCGATAGCGTAATGATACACTTAAACCATCTATTTTTAATTCACATACATACTTAGGGTTAATACCTTCTTTTCTAATTCGAGCATCAAAAGCACGTATTTCATCTTCGTTAAAAACGTTAGATAAAGACATCATTGGCTTGTCATGGACTACTTTGGCAAATTCTTCAATTACTTCTCCACCTATTTTTTTTGTTGGAGAGTTTGGTAAAACATATTCAGGATATTTTTCTTCTAGAGAATATAGTTCCCTTAAGTATTTATCATATTCTTGGTCAGATATTTCAGGATTATCTAAAACATGATAGTTATAGTTAGCTTTATTTATAATATCTACTAAGTTTTTTATTCTATCTTGTACTTTTTCATTCATCGTTATCACCTTATTTAATTATATAATATTTATATTTATACTGCAATAGGTACTAATTTTTCATCAATAATTGAATATAGATAAGTACTTACTGGTTTATTTAGTTTACTGCTTATATATTCTTTATATACTTTTAATTGTTCTAAATAAGCTTTATCAGTAGTATTTTTTAATTTATAATCTATTATTTTTATTTTATCATCATACTCTAGTAATAAGTCAATAATACCATGATATTCTTTATTATCTTTAGTATATATAAATTCATATTCTTTATACACTTGGGCTTCTTTTATATCACCAACTGCTGAGATAAATTTATTTATTTTATCTAGGTAGAATTGTTCAATATCTAATATTGGGTTATTAAAGTTGACAGTTTCAAATATATAGTGCATATAAGTACCATATTCCATGTTTTTAGCTTCTTCTTTACTTATTAGTTTATTACTTATTTTAGAGGCTCTTTGTTTTTGTTCTTCAACTTGATCAATAGATATTTCTTTAGTATTAATAATAGTATTATCTTGTTCTATTTTATCTTGATAATTATTACTTAGAACAATGTTATAGTCTTTAGATAGATTTATATCATCTAAGTTAATAGATTTTATATAATTTGCTATTTTTGTTTTTATTGAATTAATAATATCTAAGAAAGATTTGTATTTACTTCTAATAGAGGTATCTACAATATCTTCAACAGTATTCTTTTCTTCATCAAGAGAACATACCATAATCATTTTTTCTTTACATCTTGTCAAGGCAACATAAAATAGTCTAATACGTTCAGATATATCTTCTTGTTTATATTTATCTTTAAATAAATCTTTTAGAATAGTGCTACCTATTCCTTCGTTATAATATGGGGTAATAATTCCTAAGGAACTATCATATATAAATCTATCTTTAGTGTCTTCTTTATTAAACTCTTTGTGAAAACCACTGAAATAACAAATATTAAATTCTAGACCTTTAGATTTATGAATATTCATTATCTTTACGTTATTGCCACTCTTAGTATTTAGAGAGTATCTTATTTCATTATTACCATTAGTCATTTCTTTTAGATATTCACCGAATAGATATGGGTTATAGCCTAAGTTATCTAAGTTCATGGCAATATTTTGTAAGTTTTGAATACGATACATACTTCTTTCAATGTCTCCTACTAAAATTGTTTTTTCGTAGATATTAAACTTATAAATTATGCTATTTAGTAGTTCTATATTGGTTAATTCTTCTAAATTATCAGATATTTCTTTACTTAATTTAAAGATTTCTGTATGATAGAAGTCTTTATTAGTAAATGTTTTAAATATTTCACCATCTGAACAACCAAAAAGATAACTTCTAGCGATTGATGTGTAATAATATTTAAATTCTGTATCATATTTCTTTTCTTTTATTTTTAAGATAAAGTTTATAATATTTTTTATTAATATAATATCTGTTTCAGTGGTTAGTTTTTCATCTTGATATATAGATAGTGGAATATGCAGGTATTCAAATATTTTTTTATATAATGGGAATGATGATCCTCTATCCATAATAATACAGATATCAGAATAAGTAATATCTTTTACTTCTAAGGTGTCTTTATCAAATATTTGGTAGTGGTTATCTACTTTATTTTTTATATCATTAGCAATAATAAAAGCTTCAACTTCTTCTTTAGAATATGTTTTATCTTCTAAGTGATAGTTATATATTTCTAGATTATTATTTTGATTAGTTAGGCCTTGTTCGTTATATGTAGTATTACCAAATACCATTTGATGAGATTCACTATATTGTGCTCCTCCTAGAGTATTATCCATAATTAGATTAAATATTTCATTAATATTATTTAGGACTTCACTTCTTGAACGGAAGTTTTTAAGTAAGTCTATTTTTAATCCGCCATCAGCGTTTGCATATTTATCATATTTATTTTTAAATATTGTTGGGTTGGCATTTCTAAAACGATAGATAGATTGTTTGATATCTCCAACCATATATACGTTATGGTTTTCTATTAAGTTAATAAAGGCTTCTTGTAAATCACTAGTATCTTGATACTCATCAACTAATATTTCATTATAATAATTTTGTAATTCTTTTCTTATTTCTTCATTATCTTTAACTATTTTAATGGCAAATAAAGCAATATCAGTAAATTCGTAAGCATTATTATTTCTTTTAAATTCCATTATTTGACTATCATATTCTTTAATAATTTTAATAATAATTCTTATATAGTTTTCTGTCTGCTTTAATGATTCTTCAATTTCTTTTTCACTAGAGAATCGGCATAAGGCTTCAAATTCTTTTAGTATTTTTGATATTTCATCTTTTAATTTCTTAATATCATCTTCACTATCTTTAGGTATTCTTGGTAAACTTACTAAAGCAAAATTATTGGCTATTTCATCATAACTACTACTTTTTAGTAGAGGTTCTAAAGCAATAGACATATTTTCATAGAAGGTACTATCGGATGAATAGCTTAAACGATATAGAACATTTTCTAGTTCAAGTAATTTGTGCTGTAGTAGTTCGTTATATTGTTTTAGATACTTAGGAATATCCAATTTATAATTATCAAGATATTCATCTTTATCTAGACGTAAATTTAGAGAATTGTTAATTTTCTTTATTGCATTTTTAATTTCTTTATCATCTTTAGTGCAAAAATTATTAATTAGATTTGCGAAATCATTATCTTGTTTTTGATATAGAGATTCAAAAATACTATCTAGTATGGTGTCTTTTTGAAGTTCTAGTAAACCATTATCAATAATGGTAATATTTTTAGGAATATTTAAGAGATAATGATATTTTTTAACAATAGAGCCGGCATAACTGTCAAATGTTGTAATATATGAAGCATCAAGATAGTCTAGTTGTTTTTTTAGGGATGGTTCTTGTTTAATTTTCTTTCTAATTCTATTTTTCATCTCACCGGCAGCTTCATTAGTAAATGTTAGTACTAATAGTCTGTTAATATCAATTCCTTGTTTTAATTTTCTTAATACCCTTTCAGATAGAACGGCCGTCTTACCTGAACCAGCTCCGGCTGATACAATAATATTTTGCCCTTCTTCGTTTATAGCTTGTAATTGTTCTTTAGTCCAACTAGGCATCTTCTTCACCTCCTAGGAATGATAAATCTTTTTCTTCTTTTAAAATTAGGATATCTTTATTATCCATAAAACAGATATCTTTAAATTTACAGAATTTGCATCCAACTAAACTATCAGGGGCATAACCTACTTGTTTAGGATTGATGTCAAATTCCACATTACTAATTTTAGTAGCATTACTTTTTATGTTATCTTCAACGATATCAATTAATTTATTTATTTGATCATCATTTAGTACTTTAGTATTACTATAGAAACTACCATCTTTTTTACATCTCATACCTTTTATCATATTACTACTTTCATAATTACTGTCAAATTCTCTTAAGATGTTGACATCACTATTGGAGTACCCTTCTAGCTTAAGATTATCTTCTTTCTTCTGATTATATGTTTTACTTTTATCGATAGATATTTCATTTTGTAGAATATGTTGGAGATAGAAACCGGCGAATTTGACATTTTTAAACTTATGATTAGCTAAATATAGATATACCGGTAATTGTAAACTTAATCCATAAATAGTGTTTTCTAATTTAATGTCCGCTGAGCCTGTTTTATAATCTATAAGGGCTACTATTACTTCATTTGGTCTTTCTTGATACATTATTTTATCAATAAAGCCTTTAAATGTGATAGTTATATCTTCTTGTTTTACTATTTTTATTTCTTCTTCAAATAATATTTTATCTAGATTACTATAATTTAGTTGTTTACGAATTACTTTTAGGACAAATTCAATATCTTTACTTATTTTATTAACAAAGAATTTTTCTTTATTAGATAGTTCTCTATTACTATCTTTTATATAATTATCTATTTCTATATTTACATCAATATCATTTAATAAACCTATCTCTAAGATATGGTGAAATAAACTACCAATAAAGGCAATAAAAGTATCATCATAGATATCTATCTTTAAGACATTAGCTAAGTAATATCTAAAAGCACATTTATTATAATTATCCATAGTAGAATAAGACATAACTAAATTATTATTTATATAATTATAATAATCAGATTTATCTATTTTGCTATATTTATGGTCATATTTTAAATAATCTATTTGGTAGTTATTGTTTAATATTGATAATTCTTTAGTTGTAATACCATATTTTATTAAATTATCTAAACTTTTAGTTAGTTTTATTTTGTTATATAAAGTAGAATAACTAGTTAAGATATTATTTTCAATTTTAATTACTTGATAGTTAAGATCTTCGACTAAGTTTGATGGATAATAACTAGTTGTTTGACTTTTTAGTTTATATGTTATAGTTAAATTTTTAATATTCTTAATATTTCTAATATTAGATTCTTTTTCTAATCTATTAATAGTATAAGTATCTTCTAACGATAGAGATGTTTTTATATCATTTGATAGGTAGTCTTCATCTTTTTTAATAATTGGAATACTATTTTGGTTAAAATTCATTAGGAATACATATTCATCATCTGCTATATAAGTATTATAATCAATTACTTTTACACAGTTAGTGTAAGCCTTATTAACTATCTTTGTTCTTTGTAAGTCATGAATTATAAGAACTTTTACCTCTTCATAATCATCAACAAAATAATATTCATTTACAATATCAATTATTTTATTAACTATATCAGAGTTAGGATATAATTCTTTTAATTTATCTATAGTTATAGTTATATCGCTATTGTAGAGTTCTAAGAAATCACTTACTACTTTAGTTGAATAGATAGATGGTTCATCATTTAAATATAATGGAATATTATACATAGAGAAAATTCTTTTAAGAGGGATATTATATTCACTGCTTATATTACTTAATTTTATTTTATTTATATCCACACCTTTGTCGATAAGTTCACATATTTGTTTACATACAAATTCTATTTCTTCTTCCATAGTACTTGCTTCATATATAGCATGTGGATATTCTTGATATTCTTTGTCAATTATCCTTACAGGATAGTCTTTGGATATATCTTTAATTACTTTATTATTAATATCTACTAAATAATCATAACCATAAACTATTATTTCTTTATTCTTTAAAAAGTCTTTAAATAGTTTATCTTTAATTAATAAGTTATGATCCTGCAAATCTTTTTTAATATTTTTTAACTTATTTAATTTAGAATCAGTATAATTAGAATCACCTACATAATATATATTTTTCAAATAAATTATAGCTATATCATAATTAATGTGATAGTTATTTATAAGATATAGAATAGTTTTATTATCATAGTCAAAGTAATACTTTTTAACTAATTCTTCTATAGTCATAAATTTAATATTTATTAGTTTATTTAACTTATTTAACTCTTGTAATATAATTTTCTTTATATCATTAGGACATATTAATAAACTATTATTTTTTAATTCTTTTATAAAATTCATAATATCTACCTCAACTTAATTTTGGCAAAAAAAAAACAATATGTCAATACATAAATCAGCTGTGTTAACAAAAGTTTTTTTATTTTATTTATTAGTAAATATTTTTAATTGTTCTTTATGAATATTTCTTAGTTCAGTATTTATTTTCATTTCCAATAATATTGTTTTTACTAGTTTATCCATTGTACTATTTTCTGTATAATCAGCTAAGGCAGCATAACTAGCACGATCCTCTGCTAGAAGGCTTTTGGCTATTTCTTCTTTGTTTTGTTGATAAACGGCTATTGTATAACCACCACTACCTCTAACCATACGCATTGATGGAATATCAGTTATTCCGTCACCAACATATAGCATATTTTTAGTAGATATTCGACGGTCATCTTCTAACATCATTCTATTTAATGTTGTATCATCAGAAATATCTAATACGCCTTTATTAATACGTGATAAGAACTGAGTTTTAGCAGTATAGTTAACACTCATAGCGGGCCATACAGCTATACCATTATGATCATATAAAAATTCGCATGCGTATATTTCTTTAAAGTATTTAGCTATTTCTGTTCCTTCAATTATTTCTTTTAATCCAGATGATATTATATAGTGCTCTACAGTAATACCAATAGATTCACCATATTCGTTAATTCTTGTAAACCAATCTTTAACGCCTGGATACAAGTTAATATCTTTACCTAGTTTAACAAAGTCTTCTCTTTTTATTGACTTTTCTTTTTTATTAGACATATGAATCATCATATACATGTATGATAGCACTTTATCCATATGATTTTTTTCTGTTACTTTATCTGTTTCTTCCCAAAACTCCTCTGATGATAATCCTAAACTTGGTATAAAAGAATATTCTTGCATATCCTTATCACATAGAGTTTTATCAAAATCATAAATAAGTGCTACTATTGTTTTATCTTTACTACTTACCATACTATCCCTACTTCCTATAAATATTTTATCAAATACTTAAATATTAGTCTATAATTTTTATTGATTATCAAGAATTATAACATTATATTTTACTTTATATCTAAATAAATTATATTTTTGTTCTTTTTTCTTATGATTAAAAATCGTGTTTTTTAGCATTAATGTTCCATGATAATTATTATATTCTTCTTTTATGCTATTAATAAACTCTTTAGCATCATTTAAGTTACTATACTCTAAGATAATATATAATATTTTATCTTTGGGTACTATTTCTTTTATTTTATTAAGATTATAACTTATATTATCTAAGTTTACATTTATAACTATAGTATCACTATTACTAATATACTTCACTATATTAATGTTATCTATTGATAAGATTATACTTGAATATAAGTATTCAGATAGTTTATTTAAATATTTATATGAGTTTTTATAAGAAGATAATTTAATTAAAGAAAACATAATACCTCCTTACTATAAAGTATTATGTTTTGTTGAAGAAAATACTATTAATAGTATTAGAAATAATAAAATATAATATTTAGCATTTCCAATACTACTAACAATAAATTATTACCTAATCATCTAGGTCTTCTAAAGACAAAAAATTGCCAAATGGCTCGATTAATCCTAAAAAGAATGCAGGGCCTTCTACTTTAATATAATATTTTTTATGTGGGTCTAATCTTGTTATATAAACTTGAATATTTAATCCTGATGGTAATTTAAGTTGTATCGATGTTTTATCATATTTTTTATCACTTATTTCGTTAATATACATATATACATCACTATAATATGAAACATCAGCAAATATTTTTAAACCGGCTACTCCTGTTATATAATGATCAGAAAATAATATTGCATTAGAGATAGCACATCCTACTTTATTTTTTGGTTTCTTTTTAAAATCATATGGTTTTACTGGAATATCTACATATTTTTTATCTCCTACCATATTTTTATATACAAATCCATTATTTTCAAATCTAAATCTATCTAGTCTATCACTTTTACTAAGTATCATTTTATCTACGTATGGTTTTGTCATAAGATGATGAAGTGTGCATACTACGATGATTGTTGTTACTACTGCTATTGCTACTACTAAAATTATTGACAGTGTTTCTTTGTCTAATCCAAACATTTTATTTAACTCCTTTTTTATTATTAGGAAGGTACTGATGTAACAGTACCCTCCAAAATTGTACGTTTACTTTCTTAGATATTTAATTTTTATTTTTTAATTTATTTTTTGGCACGAAATTTTTTATTTAATTTCTAATTTTTAATTTTACCATGTGCCTGTCCATGTGCCATATGAACAGCCCATTACAACATATTTGTCTACAGCAGATGCACCAAATCCAATTCCACCAGTGGCAATTGTATAGTCTTTTGATTCTGTTAAAGTAGTGTTAGTACCATGTGCATACATTCCGCAAAATTCTTGATATGTTAATGTTTCTGATACATACTTTTCGACATCAAAATATAGTGATGCGCCTATTCCGGTTAATGTACCACTTGGTATTTTAAATGATGCCCCAGCACCATAACGACCAGTTTTAATTGCACCAACATTTGAATTATAACAACCATCATAATCACAATAGTGACGCGTAAATGTAGGATAAGTCGTTCTTATAACATCAACAGGAATTCCGATGGCTATAACATCATAGTTTCTTTCTGTTGGTATAGTATTCCATGATGTTGATACCATATAACGATAATTAGAATCTACTTGAATTATTTTAGTAACAACACTACGCCAATAATTTTCAACAACCCCTAGTGGCATAACCTCATTTCTACTTTGGAATTCTTCTTCAGTAGCAACATAAGTTACTGTTTCTAAGCCTCTTCTTACAGTTTTATAACGTGTTGTATTAGTTGATACTACATGTCCAATTAAATCTTTATTATTAATATAAGTATCTTCATCCATTAGGTAAATATCTTCTTCAGAAAATCCTAAGTTTAGGAGATTATTATATTCAGTTGCTGTCATTTTAATACCAAAGTAATTTTCTATTATATTTTCCTCTGCTTTAATTGAAGTAGTAAATAATAAACTCATTGTCAAAACTGCTAACAAGTAGTTTTTTAATTTACTCATCTCTTGCCTCCTTTCACTAAAAAGTCTAGCATTTAGGCATTAAAAAATAAACCCCTGACTTGGCGAATCTTGTCGCTTTTTCAGGGGAATCAACTATTTTTAACTAAAACTGGTATATTTATAATGCTTGCTTCGCTATTTTCATCAGTATATTTAATTTGTAAAATTAAACCATTTTCTAGAACTGATTTTATATTTTTTAATTCATTATCAGTATGATTTATAGAAATCTTCGATATATATTTACTCAAATATGTATTTTCTGTTAGCATGGCTAATGTTGATATATCACCATTGCTAAAAATAATTTTGTCATCAATGATGACAGAGTATTGGGCATTATTAATCATTTTGTCTTCAAACAATTCGTTGTTTACACCTCTTACTACTAGGGATATATAGTAGCTATCTTTTTCAACAGTAATATTACCAGCTATTGTAAATCTTTCATCACCACTTATAAGAGAATAAGATTTAGTATTTAATATAAAGTTAGCTATTAAGTAGTAGATAAAAAATAGAGATACTAATAATAGTGATAGTAATAATATTAATTTCTTTTTAGTAAGTTTATGTTTATTGTGGCTGTCAGTTACTGTTAACTTGCTATTACCTAGCAAGACATCTACAGGAACTTTTAGGACTTGAGATATTCTTTTTAATGTATCAATATCTGGAGCAGTTGTGTTAGTTTCCCATTTTGATATTGTTTTGTTTGTGACATTTAATAAATCTGCTAATTCTTGTTGAGTAAGTTTTCTTTCTTTTCTTAATTTTGCTAATGTTTTACCAAATTATAAATTGTAAAATAGAAAGTCATAAATATTTTAAAGTTTAAACGTCATAACTTTAAGATATTTGTGACTCTTTTTGTTATACTTATACTATCTCATAATAAGAAGGAGTTGATATAGGTATGAGAAAAGATATTACAATCGAAAAAATAATGTTGGGAGGTGAAAAAGTGAATAAATCTGCTTTAGCTAGACAATATGGTTGTTGTTGGAGAACTATTGATCGAAGATTAAATCCAGATAAGTATAAAAAAGAAAATAATATTAGAACTTATAAATCTATATTAGATCCATATAAAAATATCATTGATGAAAAAGTTGAAAATAATAATATCCCTGCTACTGGAGTATATTTTCTTCTTAAAAACAAATATGGATATAATGGAAAATATGGAATTGTAAATAAGTATGTTTCAAGTAAAAAGAAAAGCATAATATCTAATTTAACTATTAGATTTGAAACTATAAAAGGTTATCAATCTCAAGTCGACTGGAAAGAAAAATTAAAATTACATGATATAAATGGTAATGAATATATAGTCAGTATATTTTTAATAGTATTAGGTAATTCTAGATATAAATATATTGAATTAACTTTTGATCAAACGCAACCAACATTATTTAGATGTTTAATTAATTCATTTAAATATTTTGGTGGAAGAACTGAAGAAATTTTATTTGATAATATGAAAACAATAGTAGATCAAGTAAAAAGTAATTTTACTGATGTAATTATTAATTCAAAAGCAATGCAATTCTCAAAAGATGTAGGATTTAAAATAGTAACCTGTAGGCCATATAGACCACGTACTAAAGGAAAAGTTGAAACATTAGCTAAAATAATGAATAGATTAAAAGCTTATGATAACGAATTTAATAATAAAGAAGATTTAAAACAAGTAGTGGAACAACTTAATTATGAATTAAATTATGAAGAAAAATCACAGGCAACTAATGAAATTCCTAGAGCTTTGTTTGAAAAAGAAAAAGAATATTTAATTCCTGTAAATTATGAAATTTTAGAAAATTATTGTCTTCCAGAAAAGACATATAAAGTTTCAAATGAATCAATGATTTCATATCACGGAATTAAATATTCAGTACCAATACAGTATATTGGAAAACCAATAACTGTAATAGATGAGGATAACGTTATCCACCTATATTATAACAAAGAATTGATATATTCGTATAAAAAAAATACAAATTTTAGATATAACTATAAAGAAAAAGATTATATAGATATATTAAAACATAGTAGTTTCAATACAAAAACAGAAGAAGAAATTAATGAATATATAGAAAAAAACTTATATTCATTAGATGGAATATATATTGATAAAGGAGATAAAAATAATGATTGAAGAATTAAATAAAAATTTAGATATATTAGAATTAGAAAGGATAAAAGAAATATTACCAGATTATATTCATAAAAATATTAAAGATATGCCACCTCTTACAGAAAGTTTAAATTACTTATTTAGAGCAGAAATAGATTATAAAGATTCAAGAGCGGCAGAAGGAATAATTAAAGCTTCAAATTTTCCATTTAGAAAAACATTAGAAGATTATGATTTTTCATTTCAACCATCAGTTAGTGAAAATCAAATTAGGGAATTAAGCAATTTAAGTTTTATAGAACAACATGAAAATATTGTATTTATAGGAAATCCTGGAGTTGGAAAAACACACTTAGCTGTAGCTTTGGGAATAGAGGCAGCAAAACATAGGAATAGTGTATATTTTATTACTTGCCATAATTTAATGCAAAAATTAAATAAAGCACAGAAAGAAAATAGACTAGACAAGCAATTACAACATTTAGCACAATACAAAGTTTTAATAATAGATGAAATAGGATATTTACCAGTAGATCACCAAGGCTCTAATTTGTTTTTTCAATTAATAGCAAGAAGGTATATGGATAAATCAACAATAGTAACAACAAATATGCCATTTTCAAGATGGGGAGAAGTATTTAGCGATAATACATTAGCAAGTGCGGTATTAGATAGACTATTACATCACTCCCATATAATAAGAATTACAGGTAATTCTTATAGAATAAAAGATAAAATAGTAGATACAGATTCGAGAACAAATGAATATAATGAGTGAAAGGATGAAGATAATGAACAAAGAAGATTTTAAATATGAATTAGTCGATAATATAATTATCTATCTAAAATATCAAATATTATCTGAGATAGAAGAAGACAATAAAAATATGCCAATCTTCAAAAGTGTACTAAATGTAATAAATAATATGAATGATTATGAATATTCATATACATTAAAGGATATTGATGAAAAGCTATTTGATAAATTAATACAAGAAATTATAACAATTTTAAATTAAGAATTCTTTGATTCTTTCTTATAAGAAAGAAAGCCCATTGGCGAGATGGACTATATATTACTTGCTGGTTTCTTATTTTCCTTCTTTTTCATAAAAGAAGGAAAGCCACCGGCAGGTATAAAACTATGACATTTTAATAATGAAATATTTATGACATTTAATATTGACATTTACATATTTAAATAAATGGTGCTGAAAATAAGAATCGAACTTACGACCTATTCATTACGAGTGAATTGCTCTACCAACTGAGCTATTTCAGCATATATGGTGGAGTCGAGGGGAATCGAACCCCTGTCCAAAAATATAGTAATTTGAATATCTACAAGTTTAGTTAGTTTTTTAGTTTCATAAATATTATCAAAACTAACAAGTGCTAATATTTACTATCCTATGAAATTCTTTATATAGGCTAGGATACTATATAGTATAGCTTACTTTATAAGTTTCTGTTATTTCTCGTAAGCAAAGAAATAGAGAAACCTGTGCTTGCTAAATTAAGCAAATGCTACAGCTGTTCTATTACTGTTTCCAGTTATTATTTTGTGTCCTTAACGTGGACGTTCGACTTGCAATTCTAATCCTGTTTATTTCTGTCGAAACCATGGACGACCCCATTTGCTAGATAATTGTATCACATTTGTATAGTATATGTCAATTCTCGAGTTTTATATACTACTTGGTATTAATATTTTTCTATATACTATATAAAAAGAAGGTAGTGATGGATAATATTTATGATTTAATAGAGTATTCGATGATAGCTAGTTTTATTTCAACACAAGTAATTCAAAAGATAAAAGAAACAGCTAATCCTTCGGCTTTAGTGACTTCTATTATATCTATAGTAGTGTCTTTTATAGCTGGGGCTTGTTTATGCTTATCTTTTAGTGGACATAGTTTTGTTTGTTCGATATGGGTAGGTTTATTTACAATAATAGGAAGTGATACGTTTTATAAGAAGTTTAAAGGGTTATTTGGGCTTAAATCTTCTAAAGATAGTTAATTGTCATATTATTTATTAGGAGGTATTAATGAGTAAATATAAAGTAGCAGTATATGCTATTAGCAAGAATGAGGAACAGTTTGTTGATAGATGGTGTGATAGTGTTATGGAAGCTGATGAGGTTATTGTTTTAGATACTGGTAGTACAGATAATACTATTCTTAAATTAAAAAATAGAGGAGTTAAGGTATATAGTGAGGTTATTGATCCATGGCGTTTTGATGTAGCTAGAAATAAGTCTCTTGATTATGTATCAGATGATATAGATATATGTTTATGTATTGATTTGGATGAGGTAGTGAGTCCGGGATGGAGAAATATTTTAGAAAGTAATTGGGATGATAGTATTACTAGATGTAGGTATGATTATGTATGGAGTCATGATAAAGATAATAAGCCTTTGGTTAATTTTTATATAGATAAGATTCATAGTAGATATAATTATAAATGGACTCATCCTGTTCATGAAGTTTTAACTTATACTGGTAATAAGGAAGAGAAATATATTTTATTAGATAGTATTTGTGTTGATCATTATCCAGATAGTAATAAGAGTAGAAGTAGTTATTTACCTTTATTAGAACTATCTGTTAAAGAAGATCCGTTAGATGATCGTAATATGCACTATTTAGGTAGAGAGTATATGTTTTATCAGATGTGGGATAAGTGTATTGAAACATTAAAAAAACATCTTTCTTTAAAGAGTGCAACTTGGAAAGATGAGAGATGTGCTTCGATGAGATTTATTGCTAGGAGTTATTATAATCTTGGTAATATAGAACTAGCTAGGATATGGTATGAAAAAGCCATTAGTGAGGCACCTTATTTAAAAGATGGGTATGTAGAACTTGGTTTATTAGAATATAATTTAGGTAATTATAGTGATGCTTGTACTTATTTAGAGGAGTCTTTAAAGATTAAGGGTAATAGAAAGAGTTATATTAATGAATCTTTTTGCAATGATAATACAGTTTATGATGTACTTAGTATATGTAAGTATAATTTGAAGGATTATAAAGATAGTTTATATTATGTTGTTATGGCTTATAATATGGATAGGGATAATGAGAGAATTAAGAATAATAAGAGATTAATCGAGGATATGATATGTATAAAAAATTAATGCTTGATTATGATTATAATTCTATGGAGCCAGTTATTGATGGTGAGACGATGTATATTCATTATAATAGATATTATTTAGGTTATTTAAATGAATTAAATTACCTGTTAGAGGGTAGTAATTATAAATATACCAAGCGAGAATTAGCTAATATGATAGATAGTTATCCAATGGATAAGAGAGGGGATATTCTATATAATTTAGGTGGTGTAGTTAATCATGAGATATATTTTAATAGTATAAGTGATAAAGGAAATATATATCCTAGTGGGAAGTTAAAAGAGGATATTGATGTTTATTTTGGTAGTTATGATAATTTTAAGAGAGAATTTAAAAGAAGTGCAAATAGTTTGAAGGGTAGTGGTTATACTTTCTTGGTTAAGGATAAGAATAATAAGTTATTAATAATTAATACTTCTAATCAAGATACGCCATACTATTATGGATTTATTCCTATTATGGGACTTGATTTATGGGAGCATGCTTATTATTTACATTATAAAGATAATAGAAGACTATATATAGATAATTTCTTTAAGATAGTTGATTTTAATAAAATAGGGGCTTGGTATGATAATGAAAAAAGAACTAGATTTTAGTTCTTTTTCGTTATAGTTAGTGTTCTTTCAGCAGTCTTTGGTTTTTGACTATTATATACTGCTGTATAAGTTATTTTGTATTCACCTGCTGGTAGAGCATTAACGGCATTTTCTAAGTCTTTAATACTAGAGTATGATGTACCATTAATGGCATATGTAATAGTAGCACTGCTAGTTACATCTTTGTTATTGTATTTTACAATGATACCATTTTCTTTATAACTTTTTTCTTGAACTACCATTTGTTTATTACCGGTAAGATCAATAGTTATTTCTTTGTTATCGTTGTTATTATCACTTGAAGATAGTTTTATACGGTAGCCATCGCTAGCATTAGATTTGAATTTTTCATATTCTGTTTTAATTATTAGGGCAGTGTAGTTATTCTTTGGTGTATATGTATAATAATTATTTTTAGTAAATTCTAGTTTAGTTAAGGCTCCGGTGCTATCTTCTGCATATATTGTAAATCCAATATCACCAAGAGTATTTTTATTATAAGCAAGTCTAGCATTTAGTGATTTTTCCCCTTGTTTACCATAGACTGAATTAGAGAAGTAATTCTTTAAGTATGTTGTAGTATTGACTTCTGGTTCTTTAAATGACCATGTGATAGTTATATCTTTGTTTGTTTTTGTTGTTTCTTTAACGTTAGTAATATTTGGTAGAGCAGCATAACGTGGTGATACATCATCGCTTGCTGGTTCTGTACCTTTAACAAAGTATTCAGTTAATATCATATCTTCTGGTGTATATTCACTTGGTAATTGAGCAGGCCATGTTTCTTTTTCTACACGACTAGCGACAACTGAGCTTGGCATTGTCCATCCAACAGTATCTTTTGGTATATATTGCATTATATTAGCCATTAATGTATCTTTAGGAGCATTACCTGTATTATAATACTCAGATGTTATTTTAGCATATCCATACCATAGGGCTACAGAATATTTAGAAGTGTAAGCAATTGTCCAAATATCGTTAGTAGCATAGTCTGGTAATCCGTATTTTTGCTTTGTTTTTTCATCAAAGTTTGTTGTGCCGGTTTTTGTAGCAACGTGTGAGCCAGCAACACGAGCACCACCACTAAAGCCATTATTAGTAGCGTATTCTAGCATATTATTCATAAGGTAAGCGGTTGAGTCTTTCATTACTTTTTCTTTATTGGCTTTGTATTCGACAACTTCACCAGTATTTCGATATTCTATTTTAGTTACTGAATAAGGTTCAGTATAATATCCCATGGAAGCAAACGTAGAGTAGGCACTGGCCATTTGTAATGGAGTTGCACCTGGATTAAATCCTCCGATAGCATGGGCTTCGTGAATACTTCCTCCTTCAATTTCTGGAGTTATTCCAAGGCTTGTAACAAAGCTTAAAATACTTTTTTTGCTAGTGTTTTGGAAAGCCTTTAGGGCAGGTATATTACGAGATACTGCTAGGGCTTGACGCATTGTGATTAAACCTTGATAGTTAGCATCCCAGTTTCCTATTTCTACACCATTAGAGTATTGCCATGGTTCATCCATATATAGTGTATATGTTGAGGCATTGTTAAATTCAATAGCAGGGCCATAAGCAAATAGAGGTTTAGCAGTTGATCCTGGTTGTCTTGTTTCTTGAGTAGCAAAGTTGTGAGTTAAAATACCATTTTTATTACGGCCAGCTCCAACAGCGGCGATAGCACCGGTTTCAACGTTTATAACAGCAATTCCTGATTGTGCATAATCATCATGCCATGTATATGTTTCGCCAGTCATGGCTTTATTAATACCATCTTGAATTCCTTTTTCCATAGTAGTATGTATTATCATTGGTACTGTATAAGGATTATCACCATTTGGCTTTTCTTTAGTTTTAGTTTTATTCATAATTTCTTCAACGACAGTATCAATATAGCCTTGATATTCTGAACCGTTTGATGGTTTACCTACTAATAGGGTTTCAATATCAACTTGTTTTGCTATATCTCTTTCTTCTTTTGTAATATAGCCATGACGATACATAAGGTTTAATACTGTACTTATTCTTTTATTAGCTGATTCGGGATTTTTATATGGGTCGTGGCCATCAGGTGCTTGGAAGAGACCGGCTAGTAAAGCAGCTTCAGGAAGACTAATTTCACTAACATCTTTGCCAAAATAGTTTCTACTAGCTTCTTGAACGCCCCAAGCTGAACCTCCTAAGTAACTATCATTAACGTAAAATTCTAATATTTCTTCTTTAGTATATTTCTTTTCTATTTGAAATACTGATATATAAACATCTTCTAATTTTCTCATGATTGATTTTTTAGTTGATGTTAAGTGATTCTTTGATATTTGCATTGTTAGGGTAGAGGCGCCACCAGCACTACTTTGTCCTAATAATTGATATATTGTTGCTTTGATAAATCTTGGTAAGTCAACGCCATTATGTTGAAAGAATCTTGAATCTTCAGTGGCAACAATAGCATCAATTAATACTTGTGGTAATTGGTCATAGGATACTGATTCTCTTTTTTCAGTACCTAGTTTAGCAATTACTTCGTTATTTACATCATAGACGATTGTTTGATCTTGGTTCTTTAAAGCGTTAGGATCAAATTTATCAGTAGTTAGAGCAATGTAAGCAAATAGTCCGGCAACAGCTATAACAGCAACAATTCCCATTACAAGAATAACAGTAACTATTCTTTTCCATAACTTTCGTTTTACTTTTACTTCTTTAACTTTCTTTGCTTTTTTATTCTTTTCTTTGCTTTTATCTTTTTTATTATTGTCTTCATTGTTAGTTTTATTATTTGGTTTCTTTTTCTTGGCCATTATTCGGTCATCTCCTTTTTTTAAGAAATTTATTTTTTTTATTGTTTCAAACTTATCTTCCTTTTTAAGCCATTTTACTATATTACTACTATTATAATAAATATATATAAATAGTGCTATTACGGGTATTAATAATAATCCATACCATTTATATATATAGATAGATAATGATATAATTATTATTGATATAGTAAATATAAATACATCAAAGAAGTCAAAATCATTTAATTTTAAATTACGTAGATTAAGCTTTTTCATTTTCCACCAAACTTTCTATTACTTTAATATAATCTATTCTAGGTGTATATTTTATTTGCAATTTATATGTATTATTTTTAAAAAAATCATAGGGAATAGATTTTCTTTCGTTATTATTAATATAGTCTAGTAAAGTATCTCCCATGATTAAGTAATCTTCGTTTAAAGTGGCAAATCGTACTATTAAGAAAGCAATACCTTGGTGTTTTATAACATTTTTTATATGTTCTAACTGATGGGGATGAATATTACTTAAAGGGAAACTAGTTTTACTAATAGTTTCTTTAGCATCAAATTCTATATATTTTCCTTTATAGACACCATTATAGTCTAAAGTAGACTGAGTTTCAAAGTAAGCCTCGGTAATTTTTCCAGTGTTATAAATTACTTTAATAGGTTTAATTGGTGTTGGTTTTTTATATATTAATGCTATTTCTTTATCTTTGTAATATTCATTTGATACATTTATATCACTTTCCAATGACATACCACGATTAGAATAAGTTGATGTTTTATTGTATTTTAAATAATGCACAACAATCACCTATAAATAATTATACTATAAGATAACTAATTTTTCTATATAATTTTAATAGTTAACAATGCTTTACATAAAGTTAATTATTATGTGTAAAATGAATTAAATACTATATTTTGCATACTATTTATTATGAAATTAAAATTATTTATTAAGGGATTAATTGTTGGTCTTGGAAAGATAATTCCAGGAGTATCTGGATCATTATTAGCTATTAGTTTAAATGTTTATGATAGAGCAATATTAGCAATTACTAATTTCTTTGATGACGTTGTAGAGAATACTAAGTTTTTATTTACTTTATCACTTGGTATAATAGTTAGTATTATTATATTTAGTAAGATTATTCTTTACTTTATTACTAATTATTATGTTATTACAATGTTATTTTTTATAGGACTAATACTAGGGGGATTATTAATATTTAAGAGTAATTATACTAGTAATAAGAAAAATCTGATTATTTTACTTATATCATTTTTAATAATTATTATACTTTCTAGTTTTTCACATAGTAATAAATATGTTATGGAAGGTAATTTTATTGATTATTTAGTATTTTTTGGCTCAGGTATTATTGATGCGTTGGCCACTATTGTACCTGGAATATCCGGAACAGCCTTACTTATGAATATTGGAGTATATGAAATAATAATATCAACAATTAGTAATATTACAGATATTAATTTAATAATTACTAATATTAAGATACTTATACCATTTGGGTTAGGAATGGTACTAGGGTTTATACTATTATCTATTTTAATTAGTTATTTATTAAAGAAGTATCATAGTGAAATGATGGCATTTATTTTAGGAGTTAGTATTGGCAGTATGGCATTATTAGTAATTAGTGTATTTAGAAGTAATTATACATATATAGATTTAGTATTAGGTTTCTTATTTATGACTATGGGAATATTTATTGGAAGAAGATTTAGCAATTAGTTTTTCTTGATAATAATTATTTTTTATTTTATAATTATATTAGATAGAAAGTAGGTTAGTATGAGAAAGAAGAATGGTTTTACATTAGTAGAGTTATTAAGTACAGTAGTTATACTTGGAGTAGTTT
>ERZ827168.1972-NODE-1972-length-25590-cov-4.995379_pt1 | contig 25590 bp, 20 predicted proteins | sample MGYA00519868_ERZ827168 | MGnify/ENA primary metagenome ERZ827168 (study PRJEB31778, sample SAMEA3449271) | human gut metagenome | biome: human gut; feature: human-associated habitat; material: faeces | place: United Kingdom | collected 2010/2012 ...
GACGTCAAAAGGTGGCATAATCGGTTGAGATGCCAATCCTCACTTCCGTTCGGTGACATGACGGACTATCTCTTTTATAAAACAGACGTTACACCTGCGACTCGCAGAGTCGTGCAGTTCGCCGCCGCCCCACTGCGGCGGACTGCTATCGCACTCCGACCGCCGTCGGCGAACAGCATCAAACAAGTAATACGTCCAGGCTGCGGCCCGCGCGACGCAGAAGCGTCGCATTCAACCGACGCCCCGCCCTGCCCCATGCAAACGGAACAAGCCTCGCCGAAGCAGGAATATTACTGCATATAAAACAAAAAAGTTGCCCGACGACGTGTCGGACAACTTTTTTATCGTTTTCGGGCGGCAGCCTACTGGCCCTTGGCATTCAGTTCCTCGAACGCCTTGTTGTACTTCTCGTACTTGGCCTGCATGCCATCCTCGTCACGCAGACGGAACGTAAGAGCTTTCAACGACTCGACGGTACGACGGTCGTTGGGATTCAGCTCGTAAGCCTTCTCCAGATAGGGAACGCCCTCCTTGTAAGCCTCGGTCACCTTCTGCTGATCCTCTTTCCAGGCGGTGTTGCTCTTGTAGTCGCGCTTGTTCATCTCCTCGTTCATGCCGTCGGCACGTGCGATGTAGAAGTAGCCGATGTAGAACATGGCCTGAGCATCCTTGGGATCGATCTCGACAACCTTCTTGAACGATGCGATACTCTCGTCGTAGTTCTTAAGGCTGAAGAAGATACGACCGCGGCCGAACCACAGGTCCTTGCTCTTGGGATCGCGCTGCAAAGCGCCGTCGACCATCTCGATCAACTCCGAGGGATCGCCCACCGAGCTCTCGACCGTATAGACGTTGATAAGGCCCTCGATGATGCGGTCGTTCTTGGGGAACTTGGCCAGACCCTCCATAAGCATGTTCTTGGCACGCTGCATGTTGGCGGCGCGGACAGGCGAATCGGTCTGACCGAAATACGCGTGGTAGAGATAATAATAGATGTTACCGTCGGGATCGGTGTAACCAGCCTCCAGAGCCTTGTTCAGAGCGTCGGCACCCTTGGCGAACGACTCCTTGTGCTCGGCACCGTCGACAACGTAGAGATAACCTGCGTAGTAGAGGTACGAGGGGTTCTTCTCGCCCGTGAACGCAGGGCTCTCCTGCACGGCGTAAGCCGATGCGAAGTCGTATGCTGCCTCGCCGTAGCGGCCTGCACCCATATTCACGTTACCGCTCTGCGAGTAATAGTTCTCGATCTGCTTGAGACCCTCCATCACCTTGTCGCGGCTCTTGTTGTCCATCTCGAAAGCCTTGTTGTAAGAAGCCACGGCCACGGCGGCCAGATCCTCGTCCTTCACCTGCTGCGTCGGGATCCAGGTGGCTATCTTGCCGTTGGCCACGTAGAGCTTGAACCAGGGATATACCATCTCGGTGTAGGGATTGCCGTTGACCACCACACCCTCGTTGGTGGCGTCGGGCTTGCCCAGGTTCACCGAAGCCATGGCCATATCCATGTCCTGAAAGATATCTTTCGTGGGAGCGGCCGCAGCCTCGTAGTAGGCCTTGCCGCGATTGATCCACGTGGCGGCTTTCGCCCCCTTCTTCGCATCGGCCACATCGGCATCGCATTTCGCCAGTTTCGACAAAATGGCGTCCTTGTTGACCTTCTGCGCATTTGCCATTGGTGCCGCCATAAACGTTACGGCCATCACCGCGAAAATCAATTTTTTCATAGTTGATCTTTTAATGAAAAACGGTTCTTTAATATGTTTATTGTCCTTTACTCTTTGTTATCGGCATTCGCGGCGCCGTCGGCCGTTGCGCCGTTATCTGCAACCACTGTGCCCTCGTCGCCGGCAGCGGCGGGTTCCTCGTCCTCGCTGGCGGGAACAGCCATCACCGAAGCTATGGCGTCGCCCTCGCGCAGGTTGATGATGCGCACGCCCTGCGTGGCGCGGCCCGCCAGACGGATCTGTGACACCTCGGTGCGGATCGTAACGCCCGAGCGGTTGATAATCATCAGGTCGTTGTCGTCCGTCACCGACTGGATAGAGATCAGCTCGCCCGTCTTCTCGGTGATGTTGATCGTCTTCACGCCCTTGCCGCCGCGGTTGGTGATGCGGTACTCGTCCAGATCGGTACGCTTGCCGTAACCGTTCTCCGACAGCACCAGCACGTCCTTCTTGGCATCGGGCTCGATACAGATCATGCCTACCACCTCGTCGCCCTCGTCGAGCGCTATGCCGCGCACGCCCGCACCCACACGGCCGATGGGACGCACCGTGCTCTCGTTGAAGCGGATGGCCTTGCCGCCGCGCGCCGCGATCATGATCTCGGCATTGCCGCTGGTGATCTTGGCTTCGATCAAACGGTCGCCCTCGCGGATGACGATGGCGTTCACGCCGTTCTGACGCGGACGCGAATAGGCTTCGAGCTTGGTCTTCTTGATGACGCCCTCGCGGGTACACATGACGATATAGTTGTTGTCGATGTACTCGGCGTCATTCAAGTTCTTGGTATTGATGTATGCGCGTACCTTGTCGTCGGGCTCGATCTGGATGATGTTCTGTATGGCGCGGCCCTTCGAAGCACGCGTGCCCTCGGGGATCTGGTAGACCTTGAGCCAGTAGCAGCGTCCCTTTTCGGTGAAGAACATCATGGTGTTGTGCATCGAGGCCACGTAGATGTGCTCGATGAAATCCTCGTCGCGCGTCGCGCTGCCCTTCACGCCCACGCCGCCGCGGTTCTGCGTGCGGTACTCGGCCAGCGGGGTGCGCTTGATATATCCCAGGTGCGATATGGTGATCACCATGTCGTCGTCGGCATAGAAATCCTCGGGATTGAACTCCTCCGAAGAGTAGATTATCTCGGTGCGGCGCTCGTCGCCGTAGGTCTGCTTGATCTCGATAAGTTCGTCCTTGACGATCTGCATCTGCATCTCCACGCTGCCCAGCACGTCGTTGAAGTAGGCGATCTGACGCTCCAGCTCGTTGCGCTCGGCCTCCAGCTTGTCGCGCTCCAGTCCCGTCAGCGCACGCAGACGCATGTCGACGATGGCGGCGGCCTGAATGTCGCTCAGCCCGAAGCGCTCCATAAGGGTCGACTTGGCCTCGTCGATATTCTTCGACGAGCGGATTATGTGCACCACCTCGTCGATGTTGTCCTGCGCGATGAGCAGACCCTGCACGATGTGCATGCGGTCCTGCGCCTTCTTCAGATCGAAGCGCGTGCGGCGCACGATCACGTCGTGGCGATGCTCGACGAAGTGCTTTATGAGGTCCTTGAGGTTGAGCAGCATCGGACGGCCGTTCACCAGCGCGATGTTGTTCACGGCGAACGAGGTCTGCAACTGGGTGTTCTTGAACAGCGTGTTGAGCACCACGTTGGCCGAAGCGTCGTGCTTGAGGAATATGGTGATGCGCATACCGTTGCGGTCGCTCTCGTCGTTGATGTACGAGATGCCCTCGATCTTCTTCTCGTTGACCAACTCGCCGATCTTCTTTATCATCTCGGCCTTGTTGACCATGTAGGGTATCTCGCTCACGATGATGCACTCGCGGCCGCTCGCCGTGGTCTCGATCTCGGTGCGGGCACGCATCAGCACACGGCCGCGGCCCGTGAGCAGAGCCTCCTTCACGCCCTCGTAGCCGTAGATCAACGCTCCCGTCGGGAAGTCGGGACCCTTGACGTATTTCAGCAGTTCCTCGCACTCGCAGTCGGGGTTGTCGACATACGCGCAGCAGGCGTCGACCACCTCGCCCAGATTGTGCGGCGCCATGTTGGTGGCCATACCCACGGCAATACCACTCGCGCCGTTGACCAGCAGCAACGGGATCTTGGTGGGCAGGACGGTGGGCTCCTTTATGGTATCGTCGAAGTTGGTGGTCCAGTCGATGGTCTCCTTGTCTATGTCGGCCATCACCTCGTCGGTGATCTTCTGCATGCGCGCCTCGGTGTAACGCATGGCGGCGGCAGAGTCGCCGTCCATAGAACCGAAGTTACCCTGACCCTCCACCAGCGGATAACGCATGGCCCAGTCCTGCGCCATACGCACCATGGCCTCGTAAACCGAACTGTCGCCGTGCGGGTGGAACTTACCGAGCACGTCGCCGACGATACGGGCCGACTTACGGGTGGGTTTATCGGAATAGAGATTCAGCTCGGCGCTCATATCGTAAAGTATGCGTCGGTGCACGGGCTTCAGGCCGTCGCGCACATCGGGCAACGCACGAGACACGATAACCGACATCGAATAGTCGATATAAGCCGACTTCATCTGCTCCTCTATATTGATGGGAATTATCTTTCCCTCCAATCCGGCATTCTTTTCTTCTTCAGTCAACATGTTTGAATCAATTTACTATTTAGGAAATTACACGCACCGACGCATTCCCTTCACCATACGCGAACCCGGTCCGACGGCAGGTTACCCGCAACCGCGGGCCGCATTCGCAAATCCGACCCTGCATCGGTCCGCTCTTCGGAGCGGGCTTCGGTCGCCGCGCTCGGAATACATCGGGGCATATAATCCGTATTTTTAGTAAACAAAAGTAATATTTATTTTGCAAATAACCAATTCCGACCCCGATTTTCGTATCGATCCGAAACATTCGTCACCGCGACGTCGCATTTTCGGCCATTTTCGGGCGATTTGAGCGCATGAAAAAAAATTCCCGACAGGGTGTCGGGGAAAACAGGTGTTTTCCGCGCGGGCGGCGGGCGGGTTGCTAATGAATCGGACTGCCGCCGAGTTCAAAGCGGAAATAGGTGTTCCGAATAAATCACGGGGTAAGTTTCCGGGCCGCGGCCTGCGGAGACCGCAATATTCACATGCGTCAGCCTCACCCGCGGCAGAAGCGATTTCGGGCAAAGGGCGGTCGCGGCGACGGAGCGTTAAGAATCGGAGACTTTTTGATCCTCAAAAATGCCGAAGGCATCCGATTCAGCGAAGTCGCAAGGACGACACCGAAATCGTTTCACCGCGGCGGTTTTTAGGTTACCTTTTGTCCGAACAAAAGGTAACGTATGAAAAATAATTAAAAGAAATATTGCGGTTTTTCTGAACCGCGCAGTTCGCCGCCACACGAACAACTGCGCCGCAAAGCGGCGTTATCTTCGGCGGCTCGCGCAAAGCGCGACCCCCGCAGCCGCCGAAGATAAATTTCATTCGCAATCCGCCGTCGGCGAACAGCATGCTCCCGCCCGAGCGCTTACAGGGCGCTGTCGAACTGGTGCAGGAAGCGCACGTCGTTCTCGAAATAGAGACGCAGGTCCTTCACGCCGTACTTGAGCATGGCTATACGCTCAACACCCATGCCGAACGCGAAGCCCGAATACTCTTTCGAGTCTATGCCGTTAGCCTCCAGTACATTGGGATCGACCATCCCGCAGCCCATGATCTCCAGCCATCCCGTGCCCTTGCACACGTTGCAGCCCTTGCCGCCGCAGAGGTTGCACGACACGTCCATCTCGGCCGAAGGCTCGGTGAAGGGAAAGTACGACGGGCGCAGACGTATGGATGCCTTTTCGCCGAACATCTCCTTGGCGAAGTAGAGCAGCGACTGCTTCAAGTCGGCGAACGACACGCCGCGGTCTATATAAAGACCCTCCACCTGGTGGAAGATGCAGTGGGCGCGGTAGGAAATGGCCTCGTTGCGGAACACGCGGCCGGGACACACGATGCGAATGGGCGGCTGCGTGCGCTCCATGGCCCGCACCTGGATCGACGAGGTGTGGGTGCGCAGCAGGATGTCGGGATTCTTCTCGATGAAGAAGGTGTCCTGCATGTCGCGCGCGGGGTGCTCGGGCGGGAAGTTCAGCGCCGAGAAGACATGGTGGTCGTCCTCGATCTCGGGGCCCTCGGCCACGGTGTAGCCCAGGCGCGAGAAGATCTCCACGATCTGGTTCTTGACTATCGATATGGGGTGGCGCGAGCCTATGCCGTCGGCCGAACCTGGGCGGGTCATATCCTCCACGCCTTCGGCCGACGCTTCGGCCGCATCGGCCAGCGCCGATTTCAGCGCGGCTATGCGCTCGGTCGCAGCGGTCTTCAACGCATTGATTTTCTGTCCTAATTCGCGCTTGCGCTCGGGCGCCACGCTCTTGAATTCCTCCATCAGGGCATTCAGCTCGCCCTTCTTGCCGAGGATCTTTATGCGGAACTCCTCGACCTCGGCCGCAGCCTTGGGAGAGAACTCCGCCACGCGCTTCAGCAGATCGTTGATTTTGTCAGTCATCGCTATTTTGCAGTTTTATATATTTTCGATAAATTTGTTGCCGACACATGCAGGCACGCGCAAAGTTACCAAAAAATATGAAAACAGCCCGATTTTTAACGCTATTTATCGCCTTGTCGTTCGCCGCGGCGGCTTTTCCGCACCCCGCATGCCCGCTCTCGGCATCGCGCCATATGGCCGATACGGTGCGGAAAGCGGCCGATACGGTGCATCGCGAGACCATATCGAAAGAGGCCAGGCGCGAGATGCGCCGCGCCGCGCGGGCCGAGGCCGACTCGCTGGCGGCACTGCGGCGGGCTATGGCCGAGGAGAGCATCGACGCCGTGCGCATAGTCACCGACAGCGCCGCCGCGGCTCCCGTGTCGGGCAAGGTGGGGCTCGTGCTGGCGGGCGGCGGCGCCAAGGGGCTCTACCACATAGGCGTCATACGCGCGCTGGAGCAGAACGGCATACCGATCGACTACGTGTCGGGCACCTCGATGGGCGCCATCATAGCGGCGCTCTACGCCTCGGGGTACAGCGCCGACGAGATGACCGACATAGTGACCTCGGGCGAGGTGGAGCGATGGGTGTCGGGCCGCATCGACGACAAATACAAATTCTATTACAGCGAACGCACCGACTCGCCCGCCATGCTCTCGGTCTACGCCGAGATAAAGCGCGACTCGCTGCGCAACAAGAACTCGATGAGTCTGGCGCTGCCCCACGCCTTCGTCAACACGGCGCAGATCGACATGGCCCTGACAGAGCTGTTCGCACCCGCCTCGGCGGCCTGCGAAGGCGACTTCGACCGCCTGATGGTGCCGTTCCGCTGCATAGCCACCGACATGAACAGCCACACGGCCGTGGAGTTCCGCAGCGGCGACCTGTCCTTCGCCGTGCGCGCCTCGATGTCCTACCCGTTGGTATTCCGCCCCGTCACCGACGATAAGGGGCGGGTGCTGGTCGACGGCGGATGCTACAACAACTTCCCCTGGCAGCCGCTGGTGGAGGAATTCCACCCCGAGTTCCTGATCGGCTCGCAATGCGTCGACGACGACGAGCCCGTCACGCAGGAGTCGTCGGTGGAGGCGCAGGTGACGGCGCTGGTCACCATGCCCACCGACTACGTGCTGCCCGAGAAGAACAGCCTGCTCATAAAACGCAAGGTCGACGCGGGCCTGCTCGACTTCGCGGGCGGCCTGCAAACCATCGAGCAGGGTTACGAGGACGCCATGAAGGCCATGCCCGAGCTGCTGCGCCGCATAGCCACGCGCCGCACTCCCGATGAGACGGCCTACATGCGCCGCGTGTTCCGCTACCGCTGCCCCGCGCTCGACTTCGGGCGGTTCGAGCTCGAAGGACTCCGCCCGCGCCAGAAATACTACGCCCGCACGTTCATGCACTTCGACGAGCCGTCGCACGACACCGTACGCAACGACGACCTGTCGTTCGACGAGGTGCGCGAGCGCTATTTCAGCCTCATGGCCACCGACGAGTTCAACGCCACGGCGTTTCCCGAGGTGCGCTACGACTCGCTGCGGCGCAACTTCGGCATCACGTTCAACCTCAGCGCGAAGCCCCGCTTCCGCTTCTCGGTGGGCGGCAACATATCGTCCACGGCGTTCAACCAGGCCTATCTGGGATTCAACTCCTTCTCGGTGGGGCGCACCGCGCAGTTCGCCTACGGCGATCTGTTCCTCGGGCCCGTGTCGTCGATGGGCCGTTTCGGCGGCCGCACGGTGATCCTGAGCCGCACGCCCATGTATCTCGACTACTCGCTCACGCTCCAACGCATGAGCACCCTCCACGGATCGTTCGGCAACGTGACGCCCGCGAGCGGAGCCGTCGAGGCCCGCACCGACGAGATCTTCGCCCATGCGGCATTCGGCGCGGCACTCACGCGCAAGAGCTATTTCGAGGTGGGGGTGAACACGGGATTCAACTTCTACTCCTACGAGGATTACTACGACAGCGAGGGCGATCCCCACGCCCACGACCGATTCCGCTACGTGGCGGCCCGCATGGCGGTGGAACGCAGCACGCTCGACAAGATAATGTACCCCACGTCGGGATCGAAGATCGCCGTCTCGGCCATAGCCGTCCACGGCCGCGACAGCTACGAGAACGAGATACTGCGCCCCGCGGGCAAACGCGACCACGAGCTGCGTTCGTGGGTGGGCGCCAAGGCGCAGTGGGAGCATCACCCGAGCGACTGGCGGCGTTCGTGGTTCTCGATGGGCTACACGCTCGAAGCGGTCTACACCACGCATCCGCGCTTTTACAGCCGCATGTCGACCATGCTCTCGTCGCCGCGCTACACCCCCACGCCCCACTCGAAGATGATCTACATGCCCGAATACGCCGCCGACCGCTATGCGGCCGCGGGCGTCATGCCCACGTTCGAGCTGGTGCGCAGCTTCTACCTGCGCGCGGGGTTCTACGCCATGCTGCGCGACCCGACCGAGCGCGACGACTACATGCGCTACATAACCGACCTGTCGCTGGTATACCACACACGCATAGGTCCGCTGAGCCTGTCGCTCACCAAATACGATCTCGACTCGCGCGACAACCTCTACGTGACGTTCAACTTCGGCTACGCCATCTTCGGCCGCAAGGGGTTGTATTATTAGGGAGAAGATTTCGAGGGAGGGAACGGCCTGCGGGGTACGCACGACTCTAAAGAGTCGCAGGCGTTACGCCTGTTTTATAAAAGAGATAATCCGTCATGCCACCGAACGGAAGTGAGGATTGGCATCTCAACCGATTATGCCACCTTTTGACGTCAAAAGGTGGCGCGAAAAACCGCCGCGGTGAAACGATTTCGGGGTCGGCCTTGCGCCTACGCTGAATCGGATGCCTGCGGCACTTTTGAAGCAATCAAAAGATTTCCGATTCTTTACGCTCCGTCGCTGCGGCCGCCCTTTATCCGAAATCGCTTCTGCCGCGGGATAGGCTGACGCGTGTGAATAAAACGTTTAGGGCCGCAGCCGGCGACCCGAGAGCAGAAAAAACATTCCCGTCATTTTCACGTAATAGAGAAAAAAAGGTTATCTTTACGTCGCATTCGGGTGTCGGCGACATTCGGACGACGGCATGCAGTCGGTGCGCGGCACATATGCACGCTGCGTAAGGCAACCGCGTATGTAGTCGTAATTCAGTGAGTAAGACATAAATACAATATGAGCAACGCAAAATACACTCTCCGCGAGGTGACCGACAAGGCCCTCGAACGCGAGTTCATCGAACTGCCCAAGCGGCTCTACAAGGGCAACCGCAACTGGGTATGTCCTCTGGACAACGATATACTGGCGGTATTCGACCCCGCCAAGAACAAGCTCTACGCCGACGGCGAGGCTATCCGCTGGGTGGCATACGACCGCTCGGGCGAGGTGGTGGGCCGCATAGCGGCGTTCTACGACAACGAACACGCCTACTCCTACGAGCAGCCCACGGGCGGATGCGGTTTCTTCGAGGCGGTGAACGACCAGGAGCTGGCCGACATGCTGTTCGATGCGGCGCGTCTGTGGCTGGCCAGTCGCGGCATGGAGGCCATGGACGGTCCCGTGAACTTCGGTCCGCGCGACTCGTGGTGGGGCCTTCTGGTGGAGGGATACGAGTTCCAGCCGCTCTACGCCAACCCCTACAACCCGCCCTACTACAAGGAGCTGTTCGAGAACTACGGGTTCAAGAACTACTTCAACCAGAACACCTATCTGTGGCGCGTGTACGACGACGACATCAACCAGATGATACACGAGCGCGCCAAGCGCCTGATGGCTACCCCGGGATACAGCTTCGCGCACATCGATACCAAGAATCTGGAGCAGGTGGCCGAGGATTTCCGCATCATCTACAACAAGGCGTGGTCGCTCTTCACGGGCGTGAAGCCCATGCCCAAGGAGGAGGCGCAGAACATCATGAAGATGCTGCGTCCCATAGTCGATCCCAACATCATATTCTTCGCCTACTTCAACAACGAGCCCATAGGATTCTTCATCATGGTGCCCGACCTGAACCGCATGATAGGCAAGTTCAACGGCAAACTCAATCTGTGGAACAAGCTGCGCCTGATGTGGGACCTGAAGGTGCGCAAGAGCTGCGACCGCATATTCGGCATCATCTTCGCCGTGACGCCCGAGTTCCAGGGCAAGGGCGTGGAGTCGGGCATGATACAGTACATCTACGAGTCGTACATCCGCACCGACCGCAACCACTACAAGACGGTGGAGTTCGCGTGGATAGGCGACTTCAACCCCGTGATGAACCGCATGATACAGACCTACGTGTGCGCCACGCGCCACAAGATGCACACCACCTACCGCTATCTGTTCGACCGCACGAAGGAGTTCAAGCGCTGTCCGCGGCTGGGTATTAAGCGTAATGATAAATAGACAATTATATATTTCAATGTATTGTAGTTTCGCTGCCGTAATATCAAATCCTACGGTCATCCGCCCGCGGCCACAGGCCACGTTTGCAAATTTGACCCACCCCTAAATCCCCTCCTTAGGAGGGGACTTCGGTCGCTACGCTCCGAAAAAAGAATATGAACATATAATCTGAAACAACAATAACCGTCAAATGAAAACCACAGCATTTACCGAGTATCATATCGCGGCGGGCGCCAAGATGGCCGAGTTCGCGGGATACAACATGCCCATCGAATTCACGGGCATCAACGACGAGCACATGGCCGTGCGCGAGAACGTCGGCGTGTTCGACGTGAGCCACATGGGCGAAATATGGGTCAAGGGCGAGCGTGCCCTCGATCTGTTGCAGCACATAACCACCAACGACGTGTCGAAGCTCTTCGACGGCAAGGTGCAGTACTCGACCATGCCCAACGGCCGCGGCGGCATAGTGGACGATGTTCTGGTGTATCGCTTCAGCGAGACCAAATACATGCTCTGCGTCAATGCGGCCAACGTCGAGAAGGACTGGCAGCACATCTGCGCCGAGGGCAAGGCTTTCGGCATGGAGGCGGGCCGCGAGCTGGAGAACGCGTCGGACAACATAGCCCAACTCGCCATACAGGGCCCTGCGGCCATGAAATTGGTGCAGAAGATGTGCCCCGAGCCGATCGAGGACATGGTATATTACACCTTCAAGCAGACCAAGGTTGCTGGTTGCGACGTGATACTGTCGGCCACGGGCTACACGGGCTCGGGCGGCTGCGAGATATACATGTACAACAGCGACGCGGCGACCATATGGGATGCCATGTGGAAGGCGGGCGCCGAGTTCGGCCTGAAGAACATAGGTCTGGGCGCACGCGACACGCTGCGTCTGGAGAAGGGTTTCGCGCTCTACGGCAACGATATCGATGACACAACCTCGCCGCTGGAGGCGGGTCTGGGCTGGGTGACAAAGTTCGCCGAGGGCAAGGATTTCATCGACCGCGACGTGCTGGCGCGTCAGAAGGCCGAGGGCGTGCAGCGCAAGCTGGTAGGATTCAAGATGATCGACCGCGGAGTGCCCCGCCACGGCTACAAGCTGGCCAACCTCGACGGCGAGGAGATCGGCCACGTGACCTCGGGCACCATGTCGCCTATGCTCAAGTGCGGCATAGGTCTGGGTTACGTGAAGAGCGAGTACGCCGCACTCGGCACCGTGGTGGCTGTGGTTATCCGCGACCGACTCATCAAGGCCGAAGTGGTGAAATATCCGTTCGTATAGCGACTTGCGGGGCATCGTGCCCTTGTCGATACCGAGGCCCGACGCCATGCAGTCGGGCCTTTTTTCGCGGGTCGCGGGCAGCGGTCGGTGCATCGGCCACGAAGCCGATTTTTGCTTGCCGTGCAAAGAAAAATCGGGCTGCGAATAAAAAAACGCCCGAAAATTCGGGGGGGGGAATTTTTTTATATATTTGTACCCAATCGCCATCGGTAACGACCGATGCCGACGGAGAACCCGATTTGATGAACGGCGACGGTTCGCATCAGTCGCAAAGAAAAACATTTTATCCGAATGAAACCTCTGTTTCCGTTTGCAGCGGCACTGTTGCTGCTCTTTACCGCCGTCGGCTGCTCGAAGGACGACGCGCCGAACGATCCCGAAGGAACCGTATCGCTCAACATGCTCAACTCCGACAACGGGCACACGTGGCTGGGCAGCATGGGAGTATATATCGACAGTGCCGACAACTTCGTGTGCCGCAATTGCAGCATGGCCGAGGCGGGCCCGTCGGGCGGAATCTCGTCGATCGACCGCCTGCTGCTGAACAATCTGGCCAAGCAGATGGCCGTGCGCGAGGGCTACGGCTATGCGGTGTACCGAGACGAAGATGTTCTCCGATTCCCTTCGGGCAAGACCGCCCTGCTGGCCGACGCCGTGTATTACCGCATGAGGGTCGAGACCCGCCTCACCGACAGCGAGACGGGTGAGTCGGTGGGTGCGCACGTGAAGTACATGGCCGACCGCGCCGAGCGCCATTCGCTGCCCATGCCCGGGGAATATGTGTACGACATGAGAAGCGCGTACAGCTACTGGGTGACCGATCTGCCGCTCGGCAAGATAGACGAGATGTTCATCGATGATCCGTTGGTGATCCTGGAGGTGGGCGATTCCGAGGGCGGTGCGGTGCTGGTTTCGCGTACCGACGGAGCGGATAGCGACATTTGCAGACTCTATATGCGTCAGAATGATGTCTGGTCGTATGTGTTGATCTATATCTGATCTTACGTCGCGTCACGACGCGCGAAACGGCCGCCCGAACATGTCGGGCGGCCGTTTCGGCTTAAAAGGCGTGCGCGGGTTCAGATCTTGGCCAGAGCCCCGTCGAGATCGGCGATTATGTCGTCGATGTGTTCGGTGCCTATGCTCAGCCGCACGGTCGACGGGGTGATGTGCTGCTGCGCAAGCTCCTGCTCGCTCATCTGCGAGTGGGTGGTGGTGTAGGGATGTATCACCAGACTCTTCACGTCGGCCACGTTGGCCAGCAGCGAGAATATCTCCAGCGAATCGATGAATTTCCACGCACTCTCCGCTCCGCCCGCGATCTCTATGGTGAAGATGCTGCCCGCACCCTGAGGGAAATATCTCTCATACAGAGCGTGGCTCGGGTGATCGGGCAGCGATGGGTGGCTGACGGAGGCCACCTTGGGGTGCCCCGCAAGGAAATCGACCGCTTTCAGCGCATTGGCCACGTGACGCTCCACGCGCAGCGACAGGGTCTCCAGCCCCTGGAGCAGGATGAAGGCGTTGAACGGCGATATGGCGGCGCCCGTGTCGCGCAGCAGCACGGCACGTATGCGGGTCACGAACGCCGCGTCGCCCGCCACGTCGGCGAATACCGCGCCGTGGTAGTCGGGCGAGGGTTTGGCCAGAGTCGGGAACTTGTCGGCGCGGGCCTTCCAGTCGAAGCGGCCGCCGTCGACTATAACGCCGCCGAGGCTCGACCCGTGGCCGCCGATGAACTTGGTGGCCGAGTGCACCACCACGTCGGCACCGTGCTCGATGGGGCGTATCAGATAGGGCGTGCCGAAGGTGTTGTCGATGATGAGCGGAATGCCGTGTCGGTGGGCCGTCGCGGCCACCGATTCTATGTCGGTCACGTCGGAGTTGGGGTTGCCGAACGTCTCGGCGTACACCGCTTTCGTCTCGGGGCGTATGGCCGCTTCGAGGGCTCGGCTGTCGTTGACGTCGACTATGGTGCATGTTATACCCTGCAAGGCCAGGGTGTGGGTTATCAGGTTGAACGACCCGCCGTAGAGGTTGTCGGCCGCGACCACGTGGTCGCCGGCGGCGAGTATGTTTTGCAGGGCGTAGGTCACCGCCGCAGCGCCCGAGGCCACGGCGAGCGCTGCGGTGCCGCCTTCGAGGGCCGCCATGCGCCGTTCGAACACATCCTGCGTGGGGTTGGTCAGACGCCCGTAGATGTTGCCCGCGTCGCGCAGGGCGAAACGGTCGGCGGCGTGCTGCGAGTCGCGGAACACGTAGGACGTGGTCTGGTATATGGGCACCGCACGCGCGTCGGTCGCGGGGTCGGGCCGCTCCTGCCCCGCATGGAGCTGGACGGTTTCGAATCGGAGTTTTCTCGTTGTCATAATGGTCGTTTTTATGAAATAATATTTATGGTTGAATGTTTTGCGGCTCCCTGGAGCCGCGCGAGCCGTAGCCTCGCCCCGCGGAGGCTCGCTGTCGCTTGCCCCGCAGGCTACGACTCGCAACCCGAAAACATAAAGCGAATAATATTCCTCTATATGTTTTCTCCCGCAAAATTACCATTGGTGGATTAATTCGTCAATAATATGGCGAAATATGGAAAATATAACTATATTTACCATGTAAAATATTGTTTTCGACCATACGGCCGCGCCGTGGCGGCCGTCCGAAGAATTTTATTCCATGAACGCTTTGGACAAAACCGATATCAAGATCCTGAAAATACTTCAGGAGAACTCGCGTCTGACGACCAAGGAGCTCGCCGCGCGCGTCAACCTCTCGCCCACGCCCGTGTTCGAGCGTCTGCGCCGACTCGACGCCGAGGGGTATATCAAAAAGTACGTGGCCGTGCTGGACGCCGCCAAACTCAACTGCGGCCTGGCCGTATTCTGTCACGTGAAGCTGAGCCGCCTGAACAGCGAGGTGGCCTCGGAGTTCGAACGCGTGGTGCGCGGAATCCCCGAGGTCACCGAGTGCTACAACATATCGGGCGACTACGACTATCTGCTGAAGATACACGCTCCTGACATGAGGTATTACCGCGAGTTCCTCATCAACGTGCTGGGCGCCGTCGACAGTCTCGGATCGTTCACGAGCACCTTCGTCATGAACGAGGTGAAGCACGATTACGGCATCCCCATCCTCGGCGACGGCAGGCCGTAGCGCGGCTGCGCGAGGCATCGTTCGGCGCGGCAGGGCGCGATCGCGCGACGGCTGGGACGCGCCTGCCGAATTTTATTTTGCCAAAAGGTCGGACATTCATCGAATTGTGTTTATATTTGTAACATGCGCGTGCGGGGCACGCGCGACCGATAACCGAAAAACTTTTAACCCGAATAATATTTCCGACATGAATCTATCCGAATCGATCTTCATTTCGACACTCATCGCGGCGGGAGTCGTCGCGACGGCGTGCGACAGCGTGCGCGAACCTGTGGCAACTTTCGTCGAGGCCGACGATCCGTCGACGCTATCCGTCGAGGCCGACGCGGCATGGGCCAAGACCCGTAAGGGTCTTCACGGAGCATGGGGCGATCCCGACCTGCGTTATTCGCGCAGCGAGGTGCCGCAGCCGCTCGACGGCGAGAGCTTCGAGATCGCGGCGTGGCGCGGCGAGCGCGCCTCGGCGCAGATACTTCTGTGGACGGCCGACGGCGCCGACGGCGTGGAGTGCCGCACGGAGGATTTCAAGGGCGACGGCAAGTCGCTGCCCGCATCTATCGCCCGCACGCGTTTCGTGCGCTACACGGTGGCCGACAGTCGGTTCAGCGTGGGCGGGAAGACCATCCTCTCGCCCGACATGCTCGACACCCTGTCGCGTTTCGACATGTCGCCGCGCACCGTGCGTCCGGTGTGGGTGACGGTCGAGGTGCCGCGCGATGCCGCGGCGGGAGTCTACCGCTCGCAGATCGTGGTGACGGGGAAAGGCTGCGGCAAGGTCCGCCTGCCCCTTAAGCTGGTGGTGCAGGATCACACGCTGCCCGCGCCCGAAGAGTGGAACTACCATCTCGATCTGTGGCAGCACCCCACCTCGGTAGCCCGCGCTCAGGGACTCGAAGTGTGGAGCGACGCCCATTTCGAGGCCTTGAAACCCGTCATGACCATGCTCGCCGCGGCGGGGCAGAAGGTGGTGACCGCCACTCTCAACAAGGACCCGTGGAACCACCAGTGCTACGACGGCTACGCCAACATGATCGAGTGGACCCTCCGCGAGGACGGCACGTGGAGCTACGACTACAAGGTGTTCGACCGCTGGGTGGAGATGATGTTCTCGCTGGGCATCGACAAGATGATAAACTGCTACTCGATGGTGCCGTGGAACTGCGAGCTCGAATATTTCGACCAAGCGCAGGACAAGACCGTAACGGTGAAGGCCGAGCCGGGTACTCCCCTCTTCCCGAAGATTTGGGAACCCTTCCTGCTCGACTTCAAGAAGCACTTGGCCGACAAGGGCTGGCTGGGCATAACCAACATAGCCATGGACGAGCGTTCGCCCGAGGCGATGGACGCCGCGGTGAAGGTGCTGGAGAAGTGCGCCCCCGAAATGGGATTCGCGCTGGCCGACAACCACAAGTCGTACAAGAAGTACACCATGATGCGCGACGTGTGCGTGGCGCAGGGTCAGCCCGCCGACCACGCCGACATCGAGGCGCGCCGCGCGCAGGGCTTCAGCACCACGTTCTACGTATGCTGCGGTCCGCTCTACCCCAACACGTTCACCTACTCGGCGCCGTTCGAGGCCGAGCTTCTGGGCTGGTACGGACTTGCGTGGGACTACGACGGCATGCTGCGCTGGGCCTACAACTCATGGCCCGCCGATCCGCAGATCGATTCGCGCTACGGCTCGTGGAGCTCGGGCGACACCTATCTGGTCTACCCCTATGCCCGCTCGTCGGTGCGCTTCGAGCGCCTGATCGACGGCATCGAGGCGGCGGAGAAGGTGCGCGCGCTGCGTGAGGCGGGAGCCGACACCTCGGCCGTGGAGGCCGTGCTGGCCAAGATCCGCACCACCAACGTCAACGACCACACGCAGCCGTGGCGTCAGATAACGGCCGAGGCCCGTGCCGCTCTGGTAGAGGCTTCGGCGAAATAGCCGTCGCTGTCGGAGGAAAGTGCTCGGGCAGCAGCCTGCGGTGGTCCGCTCGATGAGCGAATGCGAATAGCGGGCCTCCGCGGGGCGAAGGCTGCGGCCCGCGCAGTCCTGCGGACTGCAAAATACGTCGCAGGCGAAACGGCGTTATCGCAGCTGGGAAAGGCTATTTTATTATAAGTGCATTGACCAACCTGACGCCCGAAAGGCGGTTGATCTCGGCGGCCAGCGATTCGCGGCGGAAAAAGAGTTCGGAACGGGCCACGCTCGACGATATGTGCGCGTAGAGCACATGGTTCTCCAGCCGCAGCGACACGGTGAGGTCGGCCACGCGGTCGCCCACGATCGTGCGCCACGTGTCGGGCAGGCGGCCCTCGGCGACCTTGGCCGCGATGTAGGGGCGTGAAAAGAACTCGTCGAGCAGATCGCCCATCAGCATGGTCTTGGTACGTCTCACGGCCTGACGTCGCCTCCGTCGACGGTGAAAAGCGAATAGTGCGACTGCGAGCGGGAGAGGATGGTTTCGAGCCGCACCTTGTTGCAGTCGGTTATACATATCTGTCCGAATCCCTCGCCCGACACCAGTCCGAGCAGCTTCTCCACACGGCGCATGTCGAGTTTGTCGAACAGATCGTCGAGCAGCAGGATGGGTTTCTCGCCCGAAGCCTCGGCCGAGAGAGTGTACTGGGCCAGCTTGAGGGCTATGAGGAACGATTTCTGCTGCCCCTGCGAGCCGTATTTGCGCAGCGGGTAGCCGCCGATGCGGAACACTATGTCGTCGCGATGGATGCCCGAGGTGGTGAAGCGGTTGAACATGTCGCGTTCGCGCGAACGGCGCAGCACCTCGGTCATGGGCGCCTCGGCCAGCTCGGAGCGGTATACGATCTCCACCTGCTCGCGGTCGTCGGCCAGGGTGCGGTAATACTCCTCGACCGAGGGACGCATGCGCTCGACCATCTCGCGGCGGCGCTCGTAGATGCGCGTGCCGTGCTCGGAGAGCTGCATGTCGTATATGTCGAGCATGGACTCGTCGGTCGAGGTCTTCAGGAAACGGTTGCGCTCGGCCAGCACCGCGTTGTAACGCATGAGCGCGGCCAGATAGGCGCGGTCGAGCTGCGAGATGAAGCCGTTGAGATAGCGGCGGCGCTCGTCGGCCGCATCGGTAATGAGTTCGGTATCCTGCGGCGAGACTATCGCCACGGGGAAATTGCCCACGTGGTCGGCAATGCGGTCGTACTCCTTGCCGTTGCGCTTGAGCACCTTGCCGCCGCGCCGCGAATAGGAGCAGTTGACCAGCTCGTTGCCGCCGCCGTCGGTCAGATAGGCCCCTTCGGCGACGAAGAAATCCTCGCCGTGGCGCACGCTCTGGCCGTCGGTCATGGTGAACGCCGACTTCGACATCGAGAGGTAATGGATCGCGTCGAGGACGTTGGTCTTGCCCGCCCCGTTGTCGCCCACGAAGCAGTTTATGCCTTCCGACAGAACGATTTCCGCCCGGGAGATATTCTTGAAATTTATGAGCAGAAGTTTTTTCAGATACATGGCCTGCGCGATTTACCCGTCAAAGTTACTGCTTTTTCGGCGACTTCGCCCGCTTTTATATGCACGATTCACATTTTTGGGAGTCTGTTTATGCGTTTTTTGTCTTTTTTATTATATTTTTGCACTTTGAAATAAAATGAATATCAACTGAAAAATTATAAAGTTATGTCAAAAGAGGCAGCTACTCCCCAGGAGGAGATCCTCGAAGCGGCTCAGGAACAGACCGAGAACTTCTTCGAGAAAAACAGTAAAACGATGGTGGTCGCACTCGCTGCGATCTTCGTTCTCGCCGCCGCGGTATTCGGATACAAGAAACTCGTGGTAGAGCCCCGCATGGGAAAGGCGCAGGAGATGCTTTACGAGGCGCAGTACCGCTTCGAGCAGCAGAACGCCGACTACGCGCTGGCACTCGACGGCGACACGAGCGCCCCGGGATTCGCCGAGGTGGCCGACAAATACGGCAATACGCCCGCAGGCAATCTGGCGAACCTTTACGCCGCGTCGTGCGCGCTGCGTCTGGGCGACCTCGACCGCGCGGAGAAGTACATCGGCAAATATTCGGACGTGAAGGGCGTCCCGGGCCGGATGGTCAACGCCATGGCTGCGGGAATCAAGGGCGACATCGCAGTCGAGAAGGGCGACTACGCCAAGGCGGCGGCGCTGTTCGAGAAGGCCGTGCGCGCGAGCGACAACGACTTCACGGCTCCGATGTATCTGCGCAAGGCGGCTCTGGCATTCCGCGCCGCAGGTAACGAGAGCAAGGCCGAGGAGTGCCTGCGCATCATACAGCGCGACTATCCCGCATCGATCGATGCCCGCGATGCCGCGAAATACGTAGACTAACCATAACACGGGCAGTCAGGTGGAGCGGTTGAGGATAGGAATAATCATCGTGGACGAACAGATCAGTTTCGCCCACAGGAATCTGTCGGCCGCAATCGAGAGCCTCAAGGCTCTGGGATGCGTCGAGCAGGAGATGTCGGTGCGCCATGCGCCCAAGCTGTTCGACGTGACCACGATCACGCAGTTCTTCGCGGAGTACACCGACGTGGACGCCGTGGTGGTGCTCGCCGAAAACGACGGTTCGTCCGAGTATTCGGCCATGCTTTACGGGGTGACCAAACTCATCATATCGTGGAACATGCCCGTAGCCGTAGGCGACTGCACGGCAGCGGCGGATGCGGTGGACATGGTGAACACGCAGAACGAAATGGAGGCGGCAGCGCCCGAGAGCACCAAGCCCGACAAGAAATCCATCAACTGACCGAGAAACGATTCGACGATCGCCCGCGGGGCGACGTGCAAACAGGCGGGCCGTCCGATTCCATCGGGCGGCCTTTTTCGCGGGGGGGGGTATCAGTCGGAGTTGATGTTGCGGTTTCAAGTCACGCCGACAAAGGGCATCACCGCTTCTCGCGCAGCGAACCCACCAGATAGAGCAGCGCGACGACGCCCGTACAGACCAATCCGATACGCGAATTGCGCGTCACGACCAGCAGGAGCACGTAGATCAGCGACAGCCCGACGAGCATGGTCGAGGCCGAGAAACCCTCGTAGCGTCGGTATTTGCGGCGCGCTATGCTGAAGCCGTCGGCCGAAAGCGAGTATTCGATCCTGCCGCGCTCGCGCCGCCGCGAGCCGCTGTACCAGACCGAGGCCAGACAGTGTTTGCCCTCGGGGGCGTCGGAGTCGTAGAGCGTATGCGATCCCATCGGGCGGTCCTGCTGCCAGAATCCCGCCTGCATGACCCACCGATTGCGGTCGGCCGTGGTGCGGGTATGGATGCCGTAGCCCTGACGCAGCCCCGCCTCGTCGACCTCGCCTATATAGTATCCGTCGGCATACTGCACGAACTGCAATAGGTCGCGGCGCTCGGCCACGTCGGCGATATTGCCGCGCAGCCGCTCGCGATACTCGGGCATGAGGTCGCGGCCCCAGCGGCGGATCTTGCGCTCTACGAGATCCGCATACCAATCTATCTCGGCTATCGCCTTGTCACGATCCATAGCACCAAATCTTTGCGGGTCACTCCACGGCCTCGAACGGAGCCTCGGCAGCGCCCGTGAAGCGATAGAGGCGGATCACGCTGCCCTGACCCTTCTCGTTCCTGTAATTCTCGGAGATATAGAAATATCCGCCGCCCAGCGAGCACAGACCCGTGGCGCCGTACTTGAAATTCCATCCGCAGATGCCGTCGGCGGCGGGACGCTGCGCGCCTCTTTTAAGCGGCACCACATTGCCGCGGCGCACATAGGGCACTCCGCGCAGGGGTTCGCGCACGGGGCGGGCCGCGCCGTCGACGGCGAAAAGCGCATAGTTGGGATATTGCGGCTTCTTACCCTGATACACGGCCATGAACCAGCTGCGGGTATTGGCGTCGTACTCCAGATTCTGCACGCCGTAGGTGGTGTTGCCCGTAAAGGCGAAGTACACGCCGTCGGGACGGGCGGGACCCGCGGTGTGCATGTTATCCTGCGAGAGAGGCTTCTCGTAGTGCCGCCACTTGCGGGTGTCGTATTGCAGAAGCACCTGGTAGTCGTTGTCCGAACGGTCGGTCTCGCCGTAGATGCCGTAGGCGACGGTAAGGTACATGCGGCCGCCGCGACGGCCGAAACGGGGTCCGAAGCTCACGCCGTCGATGCCGCTGCACCCGAAGCGGTGGGGCTTGCGCCCCTCGGCGGTCCCGACCTCGGCCAGATAGTCGTCCAGCACCGTGGGAAGATATACGGTGGTCATGATGCCGTCCTTCTCGGCATCCATGTCGAGGCGCGTGATGCGGTCGACGTCGAACACCGCGATATAGAAGGCGTTGTCGAGCTGCCGATCGCTGCTCTCCATGCGCAGGATGCCCTTGCCGATGGCGTCGTTCTTATACTCCAGCGAGCCGTAGACCCGACCGTCGGCGTCGTTGAAGTCGAGACACCCCAAGTGCCCCAGCAGCCCTTTGACCGAGCCGACCACATTGCCCTGCATGTCGGTCTTGACGAGCATGGTGGTGTAGGAATAGTAGATGTACTGCCGCTCGGTGTCGACGGCGATGCCCTGTATATGGCCCGCCTTGTAGGGACCCGACCGAATGGTGCGGGGCAGCTGCGAGGCGTCGACGGCGGAACGGGCGCTCTGCGCCGAGGCGGCAAATGCGACGGCGACGGCAAGCGCCGCCGAGAGGATGTGTTTGACAATCATAATCAGCGTTGGTTTTATCGCTTTCGGGCAGCAGTTCGTCGACGGCGACGGAGTGCACGAGCCTCGGGCGAGTTGCAGTCCGCCGCAGTGGGGCGGCGGCGAACTGCCGACATGGCACAGCCATGCCGACAGGTAAACTATTCTATATCCTCGAACTCACGAAGTTCGCCCGTCACCGAGTCGATGATGAATCCGCGGACCACAATGTCTTGGGGAACCAGAGGATGGTGCTTCACCAGATGGACGCTGCCGCGCACCGATTTCTCCACGTCGTCGAAGCCGCTGAGCCACGCGTGCAGGTCGATGTTGCAATACTCCATCATCTCCAGCTGCTCGTCCGTGACGCCGTGGGCGCGGATGTGACTAAGCATCACCTTGCTGTCCATATGCTGCGCGCCGCAGTCGGTGTGGCCTATTATCATGATCTCCTCGACCCCGAGTTCGTAGATGCCCACCAGCAGGCTGCGCATGGCGCTGCCGAAGGGGTGCGTAATGGTGCCGCCCGCATTCTTTATCATCTTCACGTCGCCGTTGCGGATGCCCAGCGCGGCGGGGATCAGCTCCACCAGGCGGGTATCCATGCAGGTGACCACGGCGATCTTCTTGTCGGGATACTTGTTGGTCAGATACGATTCGTAACCCTTCCCTGCCACGAAGGCGCGGTTGTATTCCAGCAGTTCGTCTATCATAAAAGCGCTGTTTTATCTTCCGACAAATATACGGAAAAGTAAACGAACCGCCGCATGCGTGAGGGTAAAAAACCGCCCGATCAGTTCAATGCGCGGTATTCGTTGGGGGTGCAGCCCGTGGTCTTCTTGAACAGACGGCTGAAGTGCTGCGGATATTTGAATCCCAATTCGTAGGCCACCTCGGCGACCGATCGGCTGCGGTCGAGAATGCGCTCCTTGGCGATGTCGATAAGTCGGGTCTGGATATGCTCCTGCGCCGTGCGTCCCGTCTCTTTCTTCACCAGATCGCCGAAATAGTTGGGCGACAGGCATACCTTCTCGGCGAAGCGGCGCACGGTGGGGATGCCCTCGGTCTGCGGCAGGTCGGAGCGGAAATATTCGTCCAGCAGACGCTCGAAGCGCAACAGCACGTCGCCGTTGGCGTCGGAGCGGGTGATGAACTGACGCTCGTAGAAGCGCACGCAGTAGTCGAGCAGAAGCTCTATGCTCGCGCAGAGCAGCCGTTTGGTGTGGTTGTCGACGGCGTGGTGCAGCTCGGTGTCGATCCTGCCGAGGCAGTCGATCACCATGGCGCGCTCCGACTCCGACAGATGCAGTGCCTCGTTGACCTCGTAGGAGAAGAAGGTGTACTCGTGCATGCGCGACGCCAGCGGCGTTCCGCGGAACAGATCGGGATGGAAACAGAGCGCGAAGCCTTTGGGTTGGAAGACGGTGCCGTCGTCCTCGACGCCGTAGACCTGACGCGGCGCCACGCACACCAGCGTGCCCTCCCGGTAATCGTAATGCCGACGGCCGTAGCGCACGTCGCCGCAATGCACCTGCTTGAGGAACACGGTATAGAATCCGAAGTTGTGAAGCGTGTGGCGCATCGGGCCGCACTTCGAGAAGTCGATCACGCTCACCAGAGGGTGCAGCGTCTCCACGCCCATGAGGGCGTTGTATTCATGCACATGATCGAGGGTCAGGATATCGCTCATACCGCAGCGGTTTTGCGGCGCGGGGGCAAGCCCTAAGCTCGCCCGCAGGCCATGTTATCGTAGTCGCAAATATACGGTTTTTCGCACCGACAGCGCACACCCGCCGACCGCTTTCCGTAAAATCGGTTGCAACTCCCGTAATCGGTATCATCCGCATGGCGGAACGAGGCGGTAAATTTGCAGCAGGAAACAAAACGTAGGCGATGGCGGACTCGGGACGCAGGCTTAGGAGGCATTTTTCGGGACGCAGCCTGCGGACTTAGGAGGCATGACGACGGCATATTGCAGTTCGGAGAACTGCGCGGGCCGCAGCCTCGCCCCGCGGAGGCCCGCTGTTGTTCGCCGATGCCCACGCCGCGGTCTCCGCAGGCCGCGTCCCGAAAACAATCTGCGTAATACTATCGGAATATTAGCAGTACATTAAATATAATTATCATGAAAAAGAGACTTTTGATGCTCACCTTCGCAGCCATGACGGGCGCGACGGGAGCCGATGCGCAAAACGGCGGGAAAAGGATACTCACCGTATACTTCTCGCACAGCGGCAACACCCGAGCGGTGGCCGAGATGATACACGAGGCGGCGGGCGGCGACATAGCCCGCATAGAGACCGTCAAGCCCTACCCGACCGAATACCGCGAGGTGGTAGACCGCGCCAGGAAAGAGGTGGAGTCGGGATTCCGCCCCGAGATAAAGGATATGCTGCTCGACATGGACGACTACGACGTGATCTTCGTAGGCTCGCCCTGCTGGTGGTACACCATGGCACCCGCCGTGGCCACGTTCCTCTCGTCGCACGACTTCAAGGGCAAGAAGATCGTGCCCTTCATGACGCACGAGGGCAGCCGCTTCGCCCATACGCTCGACGACATGCGCAAGATATGCCCCGACGCCGAGCTGCTCGAAGGATTCACCGTGCGCGGAGGCAAGGCCTTGGAGGCGGATCCCGACGTCCGAAAATGGATAGAGCGTCTGGGATTGAAACGATAATACGGCCCGTGCCGAGCCGCACGAAAAAATCCGCGCCGCCCATCGGGGACGACGCGGATCCGTCTTTTTCATGGTCCGCTACTCCGCAGCCTCGGCGGCGCCTTCGGCAGCCTGCGACTGCGCGGCATTGCGCATGACCTCGGTAAGGTAGGTCTCGATCTGCTCGGCCGTGGTATTCTTCAGCAGCACCTGCTTCTTGTCGTCGAGCAGGTAGATGCGCGGCATGGCGCGCAGGTCGTAAAGATTCTCCGACTTCAGACGGCCCGTGACGTCGCGGGCATTGATCCAGTCGGCGGGGATGTCGCTCTTGTGCTTATCCCACGCGGCCGCGTCGGCCGACGGGAACACGGCCAGCACGGTGACGCCGCCCGCACGTTGCAGATAGCTCGTCATGCGCGCCTGCGTGAGGCGGAAACGCTCGATCTTGCAATCCACGCAGTCGGGGTCGTAGAAGAAGAGTATCGTCACGGGAGAGACCACCTCCGAGAGCTTCGATCGGGTGCCGTCGGCCTGCTCGAACTCGAAGTCGACAGCCGCGCTGCCCTCGTTGTTCATCTCCAGCAGGACCAGCTGCTTCTGGTAGGGCGTCTTGTCGGCCTTGGCGATCTTCTTCGACACCAGACCCGCGCGCAGCAGGGAACGATAGGCCGATTCGTTGTACATGGGCGACGACACCCCGTAGAGATACTTGTCACCCAGGGCCAGCAGGCGCACCACGCCCGTCTTGCTCGCCTCGGCGCGCTTCACGGCCGCGGCCCACGAGCGGTCCAGCGCCTCGTCGTCGAGCAGCATGAAGATCGACACCATGTCGACGAAACCCTGCTCCAGCACCTCGTCGGATGCGGTGTTGAAATCCACGTTGTCCCAATAGTGCTCGCCCAGATACTTCGCACGCGCCACGTGGTCGGTAATCTCCTCGGGGATGGTTATCATGGGGAACTTCTCCTGCGCCGCGACATGCGCCGATGCCGCCGCAAGCAGCAGGAAGACAATCAAAATGCGTTTCATTATCCTTACAATCATTAATGCGATAAAACAAATGTAAAAAAATATTTCCGTTCCTCCAAACGTTGCGGACGATATAATAACGCATCCGTGCGGCCGAATGTTGCGCGGGGTGTTCTCAGGTTCGCCGACGGCGGCAGGAGTGCACGAGCCTCGGCGGAGGACCGGCATGTCCGTTTTTCGATATCGCCGTGCGATATCGGCAGTTCGCCGCCGCCCCACGCGGCGGACTG
>ERZ827168.1974-NODE-1974-length-25566-cov-5.905178_pt1 | contig 25566 bp, 20 predicted proteins | sample MGYA00519868_ERZ827168 | MGnify/ENA primary metagenome ERZ827168 (study PRJEB31778, sample SAMEA3449271) | human gut metagenome | biome: human gut; feature: human-associated habitat; material: faeces | place: United Kingdom | collected 2010/2012 ...
GAATTATGTAAATCTCTCAAAGAACTCTTTTGTCGCTTTCGTTTTGCGAACGTGGATGCAAAGATAAGTGTTTTTCTTTTAAACTTCCAAATTATTTCAGAACTTTTTTCAAGAAAAATTTGTTTCATTATTTCGGTATCGCCGTTCTCTCTCGAATGCGGGTGCAAAAGTAACGCTATAAAACATAACCTCCAAACATTTTCGGCATTATTTTTCAAGTTTTTTCTCATGGCTCAACAATCCTTACTTTTAATGTACGCACACGATAAAGGCACATATATTTATCTGTACTGATGTTGACAATATCTGGATGGGCATGGAAATAGGTTTCAAGTTTCAAGGTTTCATGAAACCTATATAATGTACGCACCGTGTGTGTGAAGAAAAAGGTTTCATGAAACCTTGAAACTTGAAACCTGCCTATAGTCATTTTTTAATTCGATACACGCATAAGCAAAGAAGAGCCATACGATAGACTTAATTCCTTCAAGCCAATGACTTAAATCAAAGAACGCAAAGAGCTAAGTCATCAAGCGCAAAGACTCAACTTCTCATCCCCCAAGTTCCAAGTCCTTTATACACCTTAATCCACAACTAATTAAAAAATCTGATAACAGAACACGAATGTCCGCTCTCATCAGTCCGACACATTGAAGCGTATTCCCACGGGGTCATCATATTGTTTTTGCAGCTTATAAAGCTCGTCTCGCATGCGTTTCATCACTGCCTCGTAACTGGGCTTACCGTAAAGGTTATTCATCTCGTGGGGATCTTCTTGGAGGTCGTAAAGCTCCCATACGTCGATGTCGTTGTAGAAATGGATCAATTTATAACGATCGTCACGTATGCCGTAATGACGCTTCACGGAATGCTCGGCGGGATACTCGTAGTAATGATAGTAAAGGGAGTTACGCCAGTTCTCCGGCCGCTCGCCTTTCAGCAAGGGAAGCAAGGACTCGCCTTGGATGTCGGCTGGGATGGGGGCTCCGGCCAGTTCCAAAAAAGTGGGGGCGTAATCAATATTCTGCACGAGCTGCGGGATATCACCCTTCTTGCCACCCGGCAGACGCATCAGCAACGGGGTGCGGAAGGATTCCTCATACATGAAGCGCTTGTCGAACCAGCCATGCTCGCCCATGTAGAATCCTTGGTCGGAGGTGTAGACGATCAACGTGTTATCCAGCAAATCGTTCTTCTCCAGATAATCGAGCACGATACCGATGTTCCGATCCACGGAATGGATCACCCGAAGGTAATCGTGCATATAACGCTGGTATTTCCACTCGGCCAGCTCCTTACCCGTGCGTTTCTTCGCCTTGAAGTCTTGGATGATCGGATCGTAATAGGCGTCCCAAGCGGCTTTCTGGTCCGGATTCATGCGGTTATAAAGCTCACGGCCGTACTTCTCCAGATCGGCGTTGGAGGAATGGATCTCGTTCTCCTTATCGGCCATTTTCAAGTCGTATACGATATCCATATCCTTGATGATGCTCATCTCCTGCTCCGAGGCGGCGATGCGGCCGGCGTAATCGTCGTAGAAGTTCTCGGGCAGCGGGAAGGTCACATCATCGTAAAGACGCAGGTCGCAGGTATCGGGCATCCAAGTACGGTGCGGGGCCTTATGGTGCAGCAGGAGGCAGAAAGGCTTGCTCTTGTCTCGTTTATTGTCCAGCCAATCAAGAGCCAGATCGGTCGTGATGTTCGTGGCGTACCCTTCGATCTGACGCTTCTCGCCGTTATCGATGAAGATGGGGTTATAGTAATCGCCTTGGCCTACGAGGATGTTCCAGTAATCGAAACCGGTGGGATCGGAGGTGAGGTGCCATTTACCGATCATGGCGGTTTGGTAGCCAGCTTTACGCAATAGCTTCGGGAAGGTCTGCTGCGAGCCGTCGAAGGTATGGGCGTTATCGATGAAGCCGTTCTTGTGGCTGTGCTTGCCGGTCAGCATGCAGGCACGGCTGGGGCCACTGATGGAGTTGGCTACGAAGCTATTGGTGAAACGTACGCCCTCGTTTGCGATGCGGTCGATGTTGGGGGTTTGGATGTATCGCTTGTCGTAGGCGCTGATGGTTTGGAAGGAGTGATCGTCCGTCATGATGTAAAGGATATTCATGGGCTTGGCGGGCTGCCCGGACGTATTCTCTTTTTGGCTACAGGAGGTGGAGGCTATCGCCGCCAGACCTGTCAGAATGAATAGTTTATTTGTTTTCATGTATTCCGCTTAGATTTATGTTGTTTTGATTGATTTTGCCTAAATACACTCAGCTACAGACTTGTAGAGACGGGGCATGTCCCGTCTCTACAATTGGTGATATTAACCTTGGTGATATTAGCCGAGGAGGTCTTTCAGCTTGCCTTCGGATTGCAGCTTCACGATCAACTCGCCAAACAGAGTATTCGTCCAAGCGAACCACGAGCGGGTGTAATCGGAAGGATTGTCCTTATGGAAAGACTCGTGCATGAAGCCCGTGCCTCCGTCCGTATCACGAAGCGTCTCTATGCAATACCGGATCTCCTTCTCGTCGTTGGAAGTCGTAGCACGCATGATCAAGCTCATCGGCCAGATATAGTTGAAACCGATATGCGGACCGCCGATGCCCTCGCCGGCCTTTCCCTTGAAGAAGTAAGGGTTGGAAGGGCTCAGCACCAAGCGACGGGTATTCTGGTAAACCGGGTCGTTCACGTCCACGCAACCCAAGAACGGCAAAGCCAGCAAACTCGGTACGTTAGCGTCGTCCATGAATACCTGTCCACCATAACCATCCACCTCGAAGGCGTATACCTTACCGAATTCCGGATGCTCTACGATGGCGTATTTCTTCACGGCCTCCTCTACCTCGTTGGCCAACGCCTCGCAACGGCCGGCCAAATCCGTGTTGTTTCTTACGGCACGAAGAATCTCCGCGACATGGCGAAGCGAGGTGATAGCGAACAAGTTCGATGGTACCAAGAAGCCGAACAGCGTAGCGTCGTCGGAAGGACGGAAAGAAGAGACGATTAGGCCCACCGGGTTCACTGGGCTACCCCAACCATCGTTCAAGAGGGTATCGCCTTGGCGGTCCGTCACACGGGAGAAACGGTACGGCCCGAGGCTATCCTTGCGCTGTTGCTCACGGAAGGTACGGTAAACGGCCTCCATTGCCTTCTCCCATTTGTTGTCGAATACGGAGGTATCGCCAATCTCTTTCCAATAATGATACGCCAAGCGGATCGGGTAGCAAAGCGAGTCGATCTCCCATTTACGCTCGTGAAGCTCTTTCTTCATCTCCGTGCGGTCGCTCTCCCACTCGCTCCCGGTAGGGCCTTCGTTGAAGCCGTTAGCGTAGGGATCGATCAGGATGCAGGCGGTCTGGCGATTGATAGCTCCGACCAGCATTTGCCGCAAGTCCTTATCCTTCTTCGCCAAGGTGACGAAGGGGTAAACCTGCGCCGAGGAGTCACGCAACCACATGGCGTGAATATCTCCGGTGATCACGAACGTATCCGGCTTGCCGTCTACCATCTTGAACTCACAGGTCGTGTCCAAGGTATTCGGGTAGCAGTTCTCGAACATCCAAGCCAGCTTCGGGTCCTTGATACGGGCCTTGGAAGCCTTCAGTTGCTCCTCTACCGCCTTGGAGGTAAACTTACGGGCCTCGGGAGCCGGGCGCTTGCTGGCGTAATCGCCGGTCACCTTAGAGGCGATCGTGCTAAAACTCTTTTTATTGTCGGGCGTACTCACGGCGGAGTATACCTTCTCGCCAACCAACAGGCCGGCCAAGGAAATAGATCCTGTTTTCAGGAAATTACGTCTTGTAGTCATTTATATAGTTTTTATGGTATTATATTCCAGTGGCAAAGTTAAGAAAAAAAATAAAGGCTCCCAATCCTTTTCGGACCGGAGCCTTCGCCAACTCAATAATTCCTTAAATTAGCCTAAATACGATTTTAGAAGCTTGCTACGAGTTCCTTGTCTTAATCTTCTGATTGCTTTTTCCTTGATCTGGCGGACACGCTCTCTAGTGAGGCCAAATTTGTCGCCAATCTCTTCCAATGTCATTTCCTGACAGCCTATACCGAAAAACATTTTGATTATCTCACATTCTCTTTCGGTTAGTGTAGCAAGTGCTCGATCAATTTCTTTTGCCAATGACTCGTTCATCAACGATCGGTCAGCGATAGGAGCGTCGTCGTTCACAAGCACATCCAAAAGACTGTTATCTTCGCCTTCTACGAACGGTGCATCCACAGAGATATGTCTTCCGGACACCTTTAGAGTATCTGAAATCTTATCTACAGGAATATCCAGTTCATCTGCCAGTTCTTCGGGAGAAGGTCTACGCTCATTTTCCTGTTCGAATTTAGAGAAGGCTTTGCTGATCTTGTTCAGCGAACCAACCTGATTCAACGGAAGACGAACAATTCTAGACTGCTCTGCCAAAGCCTGCAAAATAGACTGACGAATCCACCATACAGCATAAGAAATGAACTTAAACCCTCTGGTTTCATCAAATTTCTCAGCCGCTTTAATCAATCCCAGGTTACCTTCGTTAATAAGGTCAGGTAAACTTAATCCCTGGTTTTGATATTGCTTAGCTACAGAAACGACGAAACGCAGGTTAGCTCTGGTTAATTTCTCCAATGCTCTCCGGTCGCCTCTTTTGATAGCCTGTGCCAATTCTACTTCTTCTTCTACTGTGATCAGATCTTCACGGCCTATTTCCTGAAGATACTTGTCTAGAGAAGCGCTTTCGCGATTGGTAATGGACTTTGTGATCTTTAACTGTCTCATCCAATGTTTTTAATTGAGAAATATCAGGGTGCAAAGATAATATTATTTTTATTGACAAAATTGGTCGAGTGCACCCTACACCCGACCAATTATAAACCTTTAACAATCTTCCCGCCAAATAAGACGAATATAACTTTATTTTATTATTCGGCTAGATCAATAGCATATACTTTTGTACGTCCGTTCGGATAAAAACCTTTTACAACGATGTAACGATCGTCTGCATTTCCTTTCAAGACCTTGTCTACCAACTTTTCGAGTTGTTCGGGTGTAGAGATCTTCTGGTCATTGACAATCATGATAACGAAGCCTTTCTGGATTCCAGCATCTTTCAATTTGCCTTTCAACAATCCTGTTACTTCAATACCGTAGCTTACACCAAGTTCGCGTTTTTGTTTATCCGTCAACGCTTTAAAAGCGGCTCCAAGAACATCTGCACTGCTGTCACCTGCGCTCTTCACAACAGATGTGCTTCCTTGTGCATTACGAAGTTCCACAGTAAATTTCTTATTGCTTCCATTACGATCTACAGTAATTTCCACTTTATCTCCAGGACGATATTTGCTGATTTGTTCCTGCAAAGCATTAGCATTCTTCACTTTCGCACCATTTACAGCAATAATCACGTCACCTTTTTCGATACCGGCTTCTTTAGCTGAACTTCTTTCTGCGAAATCTGATACGCAAGCCCCTTCAGAGACCTTAATCTTCGACTTCAGTTCAGTCAACTCTTCTTTCAACTTACTATCCAGGTTCGGATAGCTCAACTGATCAGCAATATCACCTACACTCATCATCAAAACACCAAGGATTGCACGCTGTACAGTACCATACTGTTTCAAGTCGCTTGCCACCTTACCGGCAATGCTGATAGGAACAGCAAATGAATATCCGGCAAAGTTTCCTGTTTCAGAATAAATAGCCGTGTTGATACCAATCAGTTCACCTTTTGTATTCACCAAAGCACCCCCACTATTACCTGGGTTTACGGCAGCATCCGTCTGGATAAATGATTCGATTTTACTTCTGTCACCTCCCATAGAGATTCCACGGCCTTTGGCACTAACAATACCGGCAGTAACTGTCGATGTCAGGTTGAACGGGTTACCAACAGCCAGCACCCACTCTCCTACCTTCAATTTTTCAGAATCACCGAACGGAATAGTCGGAAGATCTTTTGCATCTACTTTTATCAATGCAATATCTGTCGTAGGATCCGTTCCAATCAGTTTAGCCGAAAACTTACGGTTATCATTCAATGTCACTTCCAATTCATCCGCCCCGTCAATCACATGGTTATTTGTGATAATATATCCATCTGTGGAAATAATAACACCTGAACCAGATCCGACACGAGGCTGCGGTTGCGGACGCTGAAAACCTCCTCCGCCTCTTCCTCCAAATCCGAAGAAGTACTCAAAAGGATCGACATATTGCTGTCCTCTGCCATCATCGGCATACTGCTTGGCATTGGTTGTAGCTTTGATGTGCACAACCCCATGCACGGTGCTTTCTGCCGCCTGGGTAAAATCGGTATTTTCCGCTGCCACTGCATTCAATCCGGCATATCGAACAGGCTGATTGAATGTGTTCGTAAAATCGGTGACATAAACCGGTTGATTCTTATTCATTAAATAAGCACTTGTTCCAACGGCTGCCCCCGTACTGATCGCAGCAACAAGAACAACTCCCAGCACATTTTTCCACATTGTTTTCATACTTTTTCTATTTTATCAAACATTTAAATTTAACACTTTTCTTTCGACAAAGAAAGTTCAAAAAACGTGCGATTATTCCATTTGCCTATGATTTTTTATCACTTTTAACGACGAATTATACGGGGTTAACGGCACTTAACAGTACTGTGTATTGCAAAGTACCTTTTTAACAATCATCCGCCTGTCAAATGGTCATGCTTTCAGTAATATAACAGCAGAAACGGCAGAATGTTCATACCTGTTGACAGATGACAGGTGACAATTGGCAGGTAAAAAAGGGACATCCTTTGCTTATTAAGTAGTTCTAAACCTACTTATTAAGTAACTCTTCGCTTACTCGATAAGTAGCCTACCCTGCTACTTACTAAGTAAGCCGGCGTCTACTTAGTAAGTAACTCAAAAGCAACCCGAAAGACAGCCCGTTCCTGTCTTTCCTCAAAATTGTCAACTGTCAACCGCTAACTGTCAACTAAAATAGTTATCTTTGTCGCATTGCAGCCTGCCGGTCTGTCGCTCATCTTCGGATGTGAGGAAAGTCCGGGCAACACAGAGCACCATACTTCTTAACGGGAAGTTGTCCGCAAGGGCAAAGTAGTGTAACAGAAAATAACCGCCGGACTCGTCCGGTAAGGGTGAAAAGGTGAGGTAAGAGCTCACCGGGTCCCGTAGTAATACGGGATGCCGTACGCCTTATGGGTTGTAAGGTCATGTATACCGGCGTATGTAGGATTGCTCGTCCGATGCCGGGGGGTAGACCGCTAAAGCTTGCCGGTGACGGTAAGACAAGATAAATGGCAGACACTCCAACTTCGGTTGAAGCACAGGACCCGGCTTACAGGCAGGCTGCATTTTTTTATTCATCCGGCAAACACCTTTTGCCCCTACAAATCACAGCATGAAGAAGAAGACGGATAAAAAGACTGCTGATAAAAAGCCTCTGATAGAACGGATCAACGCCTTGCTGACAAGAACCATTCGTTTTGTAACTTACGACATCTGGAGAATTACAGAAAATGAAGTAAGCGGCCTGAAAGAACTTTATATCAACACAATCAAAACAGTCATACTTGCCGTACGCGGTTTCAACAGCGAGAACCTGCAAACAAAGGCATCCGCTCTTACTTACAGTACCTTTCTGGCTATTGTTCCTTTATTGGCAGTATTGGTCGGCATCGCCAAAGGTTTCGGCTTTCAGGCTACTGTCCGGAAAGAACTGCTCTATTATTTCCCCGGACATGAGAACGAACTGAATAAAGCATTCCAGTACGTAGAGAATTATCTGGCACAGGCACAAGGCGGTGTTATCATCGGGATCGGTCTTGTTCTGCTGTTCTATACGGTCATCAACCTGATCTCTTCCATCGAAGATACCTTCAACGATATATGGCAAATAAAAAAGTCACGTCCATGGTACAGGAAAATATCAGACTATCTGGCGCTGTTCCTCATATTGCCGATACTGATGACTGCCTCCAGCGGGCTTTCTATCTTTGCCTCCACCCTGCAAAATTCATTTCTGAGCAATTACCTTTTTTTCACGCCACTGGTCGAACTTGCCCTGAATGTCGTACCTTATATTATTACCATAATGGCTTTTACAGGTCTTTATGTATCATTACCTAACACAAAAGTCAGGTTCATCAACGGCCTGATGGCAGGTATAATTGCCGGTTGCGCCTTTCAGTTCTTCCAATTTATTTATATCAGCGGACAGATCTGGGTTAGTAAATACAATGCTATCTATGGTAGTTTTGCCGCCTTACCTTTATTATTACTATGGTTACAATTATCCTGGCTGATCTGCCTTTTCGGGGCTGAATTATCTTATGCTTCACAAAACGTAAAAAAGTTCAGCTTTGAACGTGACAGCAAGAACATCAGCCGCAGATACAAGGATTTTCTTACGCTGCTTATATCTTCCCTTATCATAAAAAGGTTTGTCAAAGGAGAGAAACCCTATACGGCAGACGAACTGTCGGATGCCTACCGTATCCCCATCCGCCTCACGACAGACATACTTTATCTGCTTACCGAGCTGGGAATCATTATAGAGGTAAATTATGGAGATGATGAACGTGTCGCCTATTATCAGCCGGCCATCGACATAAACCAAATAACGGTAGGCTATCTGTTTGCCAAGATGGATGAATATGGTTCTGAAAATTTCAAGATAGACACTTCCAAACTTTTTACCAAAGAATGGCATGCCTTGCTGAAAACCCGGGAAGATATGATTAAAGCAAACGATAATATCTTACTCAAAGATTTATGAACACCTCAGACCTGACGCACGGCCCGGTTTGGAAAGTGATCGTACGCTTTGCTTTACCATTACTTATCGGAAACTTATTGCAGCAACTCTATAATATTACCGACAGTATTATCGTCGGACAATTTTTAGGGAAAGAAGCATTAGCTGCCGTTTCCGCCTCATTCTTTATATATTACTTTATTATATCACTCGTTATCGGTGTCGGAAGCGGAACCTCCGTAGTCGTTTCGCAATTTTTCGGAGCCAAACAATATGACAAAGTGCAACGTGCTTTCTCCTCCTTTTTCATTTTTATGCTGGTAGCAGGCATTGCTCTTTCAATTGCCGGGATCATATTCGCCGAACCTATCTTCCGCCTGACCAACACGCCGGAGGAAGTCATACCCGATGCCGTCGCTTATTTCAGGATTTATATAGGAGGAACATTCCTGTTCGTCACATTCAATAGTATTATTTCCATATTAAGAGGCGTAGGGGAATCCATACGCCCTATGATCTTTATTTTCATCACCACCGTATTGAATATCGTCCTCGATTTACTATTTATCGTTGGCTTCGGCTGGGGAATCGAAGGAGCGGCACGCGCAACCGTCATAGCGCAGGGAATCGGAATGTGTGTGGCTTTAGGTTATGTCAATAACACCCACCCACTCCTATCCATCAAAAAACAAGATTTACTGTTCGACATGAAGCTATTCAAAGAAGGATTGAAAATAGGACTCCCCACCAGCGTACAACAATGCGCGATCGCTTTGGGACTGATTGCACTTCTCGGAATAGTGAACGGCTTCGGCACCGATACCCTGACCGCTTACGGTGCCGCCGGGAAAATTGACACGATCATTACACAAGCTGTCCTGACACTATCCGGCGCACTGGCTGCATTCTGCGGACAAAACATCGGAGCCGGCCGCTTCGACCGCGTACGCAAAGGACTACGGTTCACCATGCTGGTCAATGTCATATTCAGCGTGGTCACCTTCACAGCTATTTACTTCTTCGGGGAGGAAATGATGCGCGCCTTCACCAACGACCAGGCAGTAATTGCGATCGGAAAAGAATATTTACTGATCATCGGAGGATTCTTCATTGTGCACGGAGCTTTGAATATCTATAATGGTGCACTTCGGGGAGCCGGAGATACGATTTTCACAATGGTGACCAGCCTGCTTTGCCTGTGGCTAATCCGTATTCCGCTGGCTTACCAGCTAAGTGCCTGGTACGGCCGCCAGGGAATATGGTGGGCTATCGGGATCAGTATCGGCATAGGATTGGTTATTACGTACATATATTATAAGACAGATATCTGGAAGAAAAGATGCGTTGTAAAATAAACGGCAGAACGCTTCGGGATAAACACCCGGTCGCTCTGCCGTTATTTCTTTACTAAAAGAGGAATCTTTCATTTGAACTGCATCATTTTACTGATGTATTTACCGACGATATCAAACTCCAGATTTACTACAGTTCCTTTTTCGATCCGGCAGAAGTTTGTATTATCGTGTGTGTAAGGGATGATAGCCACCTCGAAACTATTCTGCTGCGAGTTGCAGACAGTCAGGCTGACGCCATTTACACAAACAGATCCCTTTTCCACGGTCATATATCCCTGTTGCGCCATCGCCTTGTCGAAAGTATATTCAAATGTATAATACCAGCTTCCGTCCGCTTCACGTACATTCGTACAAACAGCCGTCTGATCCACATGTCCCTGAACGATATGTCCGTCCAGACGACCGTTCATCATCATGCTTCGTTCAAGATTTACCAGATCACCGACTTTCAGCAGTCCCAGATTGGAACGGTCCAGTGTTTCCTGGATAGCCGTCACCGTATAAGTTTCGTCGGTCAGGTTCACCACTGTCAGACAAACGCCGTTATGTGCCACACTCTGATCGATTTTCAGCTCATTTACAAATGAACACTTCATCGTGATATGCAGGTTTCCCTGATCTGCATTTAACGCAACTACCTGAGCAGCTTCTTCTACAATTCCTGAGAACATAGTATTGTGTTGTTTAAATTAATATTATCAGGTTCAAAGATACGAAAAAACACTATATTTGTCGTTAGTAACTTAATCTATAAAAATTATGGACGCACAAAAAGTGGATATGTTCCTCATGACAAACAGTAGCAAACTACCTGCCAGTCATATACCTATCATCAGGGATCGTCTGTTGGAGATGGACGAATCCAAGCTGATTTATTTACAAACCTGCGATTTCAAAGACCCGACTATCATACTTATTATTTCCGTTTTCCTCGGCTCATTGGGTATCGACCGTTTTCTGATCGGCGATGTAGCCTTGGGTGTCGGCAAGCTGGTCACTTTAGGCGGTTGCGGGATCTGGATGATTATCGACTGGTTTCTGATCATGGATGCGACGAAAAAGAAGAACCTGGAACAGTTGCAGAATATTTTAATGTTCTAATCCCTGCTACTTGTGGGAAAGAGAAATAAATATGCATATCTTGCTGTAGCCATTATAGCGGGATATGCATTATTATCATTTCCTTGCATTTTCCACACAATGACAGGATATCCGTGTCCGGCCTGCGGAACGCGTCGTGCAATTCATGCCCTACTGAATGGAGATATAGGCGATTCAATCCTCATCAATCCTTATGGGTTACTCTTTGTTTTGCTGGCTGTCTTCTTTATTACAGGTATCGTTTTTGACTTCGTACGAAAAAGGCATACGTTCCGGGATTGGCTGAAAAAAGCGGAGCGCAAGCTGGCAAATAAGTATATTCTTGCATTCATTATTCTATTAACAATACTGAACTGGATATGGAATATCCACAAAAGATTGTAAAAGAACCAGGAAATACTTATATTTACACATTATAAATCTACTGACTAAAAATATGGAAGCTGATAAAGTCGATAAATTCCTTCTGGCTAATGAGAGTAAATTTCCGGATTACGAAATACCCATCCATAAGCTGCTCAATCTCCCCCCGGAGAAAGAGACTCTTTTAGAAGACACCCATTTCAGAAGTCCGGGAAAAATACTACTTCTCTCCATTTTCCTCGGTGTGACCGGTTTGGACCGTTTCCTGATCGGGAACATAGGCAAAGGCTTTGGCAAACTTCTGACCGGCGGCGGCCTCGGGATATGGTATATTGTCGATTGGTTCCTGATCACCGGGGCGACCAAGCGATATAATATGAATAAGTTGATGACGATCCTATCATAAGTCAACCCAATATTTTGTATATTGCCACTGTATTAATATTAATAAAAACAATTATATATGAAAACTACACAAGATCCGATAGATCGGCTTTCTCAATCAATGATGGACCATTCGATATGCCGCAGAGCAATATTAATATATACGCTACTGACCGGGTACTCGCTTTTCGACTCTATCCAGACTAAAAAGAATTATACGAAATGCAACATCACGTATAAAGACGCAGAGTTCATCTCTGACCGGTTCGGAGAAATAACAGGTATAGATATTGCTCCTGAAAAATTTCTGCACGATAAAAACCAGCTGGCCGACGAATTGCTTGACGATTATCAGGAATATCAGTCTTTACTGGCAAACTACGACGAGAATACGCGCTCCATGGTTATAGCGTTTTACCAGTTTTTGTTTTATTATCGCAAATTGCCCCATGAAGTAATCCTGAGTTTAGAAATTGCTTTGTCTGCATTTCTGAAATATGTATCCGGAAATATCAATAAAAAGGAATTAAAAAAACAGATTATCAACTTCGATATTCTCAATCAAAAAACTATCAAAGTAGACTCTATGTATGTACGTCACAATTTCGTCTGCATGGAAAAAGACTTCAACGACATCTGCCTCAAGAAAGCAAACAGGATACTGAAACAGGCAGGCGAAGCCCCACTGAGCAAGTATACAATAGATGTCAGCATATAAGACACTACCGTAAAAAAATAGAGGTAAAGCCTAAGCCTTACCTCTATTATATAAATATATGATCTCTCTATCTTATTTTGCCTGTTCCAACTGCAATGTCTTAGTCGGTTCGTCGCAAACTTCTGTCGGACCGAAGTACTGGATCGGACCCGGATAAACGTAGCTGGTAGTCAATGCCCATTCGTCGCGGTTAGCAGCGAATTTCTTGAAAGGAGCACCATCCAGTTTAACCAACGCTTTCTGGATAACCGGCTTCATTTCGCCATGACGTTTTTCCATGTTCATCATCATTGTTACAGGGATACCACCGGCAATCCACTTTTCAGCAGGAGCAGTCGTATTACGTACAGATGACATATAACCGGTCTTACCTGCTGCGATCAGGCAAGAAGCAGTGTAACCTAATGAATAGCAATAGTCTGCATCGTAGTTAGACGGAGCAGCGCAACGTCCTTCATAACCGAAGAAGTGGTGCAATGCAGAGAATTTACCGTTGTATTTACCGGCTTTCTTCCATTCGTCCAATTTCTTGCCAACCATTTCAGACAGCAATTTTTCTGTTTCGATCAGAGAAACCTGAACGTTTCCGTGCGGGTCGCGGTCCAAAGACAACTGACGGGCAACGCCTTCCGGAAGAGAAGCATACAGGTCAGAGTTTTCTTTAGTCAGCTTGCTGATGATATAAGCACGCTGTTCGCTCTTCTTGATCATCTTGAATTCAGCATCGTGTTTAGCCAGGAAGTCGTTCAGTTCGGCGATCAGACGTTTCATAGCCGGAACGAATTCGATCAGACCTTCAGGGATCAGTACGGTACCGAAGTTTTGACCGTTTTCTGCACGTTTTGCAACGATTTCAGCAACATAAGTCACGATATCGTCCAAAGACATATTTTTAGCTTCCACTTCTTCTGAAACGATAGCGATGTTCGGCTGAGTCTGCAAAGCACATTCCAGTGCGATGTGAGATGCTGAACGGCCCATCAGTTTGATGAAGTGCCAGTATTTCTGAGCTGAGTTACAGTCACGTTGAATGTTACCGATAACTTCCGAGTAAACTTTACAAGCCGTATCGAAACCGAAAGATGTTTCAATCTGTTCGTTCTTCAGGTCACCGTCGATAGTCTTCGGACAACCGATAACCTGTACACCAGCGTTGATAGCTTTGTAATATTCAGCCAGTACGCAAGCATTTGTATTAGAGTCGTCACCACCGATAATAACAAGTGCCTTGATGTCCAGTTCTTTCAGGATTTCCAGACCCTTGTCGAACTGTTCTTTTGTTTCCAGTTTAGTACGACCTGAACCGATCATATCGAAACCGCCTGTATTACGATATTCGTCGATAATATCAGCAGTCAGTTCCATATATTTGTGATCGATCAGACCACCGGGACCCAGGATAAAGCCATACAGGCGGGAATCCTTGTTTGTAGCCTTCACACCGTCAAAGATACCGGCAATCACATTATGACCACCAGGAGCCTGACCACCGGAAAGGATTACACCTACATTGATAGCAGGCATTTCTTTCTTTTCGTTGCTCTTTTCAAAAGTAACGATCGGCATTCCGTACGTGTTAGGGAATAATTTTTTGATGTCTTCCTGATCGGCTACTGATTCTGTGTATTCACCATCTACGGCTTTTACAGCACCTTTCAATGCAGCGGGTACCTTAGGTTGGTAAGCTGCTCTTGCAATTTGTAATGCGCTCTTTGTCATTTCTTAATCTGATTTATATAGATATTATCTGATTTACTTCTAAAAGCGGTGCAAATATAGATTTTTTTCTTTAATCATGAAAGCAGAACGAGGATTTCCTATTATTCAAAGATTCACAAAAAAGGGTACATCTTCCCTTAACAGTTCCGAATGTACCCTTTCAATTATGTTGAAAAACCAATTACTTTTCAGCTGGAGTATCTGGACGCAACGTCCAATAAGGATTCTGGTAAATAGGAGAATCCGAATAACTTTCCTGATCTGTTGCCGTGATCTTGAAATGCTGAATAGCAATAGGATCCAAATAATGAGCCAAATGCCAAGTATAACCATTATAGCCCTTATTATCCTTATTATACTGATAAACACGCAAATATTTACTTAACGCAGGAGAAGAGACATTCGCATTCTCGCCTTCATACACCAACTTATAATCGCTATTTTCCTCACCCGCTTTTTTGTAGAGGTCTTTGTAATAGTCACCCCATACCTTAATACCTTCCACAAAATACGGAGTAGCCATCAACTGATCCAATGAACGCCAACGACGCAAATCATCATAACGAAAACCTTCACCCATAAATTCGCACACACGTTCACGACGGATATTATACAAGGTCTTATCAACCAACTTGCCACCTGAATAAGCCGACCAGTTAAATTTAGACTCAACATTCATATCAGTAGCATCAACCGTAGACTGAATCGATCCGGAGATACCGGCACGTTCACGCAAAGCATTCCAATATCCCATCGCTTTAGCATCCAACCGACCATTACGTTCGTAATAAGCCTCCATATAATTCAGATATGCTTCAGAAGCCCTGAAAATAATTACACCACTGTAGCTGCCCCAGTTATCACACAACGCTTTGTCGGGATTAACCCCTTTACGATTTGTATATCCGGTATTGTAACGGAACTGCTCGGATCCGGAAGTGATATTCATCACCTTCGGTTCTACCGGACCACCGTGAGAACCCATGTTCAAGTTAATCCACATGTTAATCTGTCCCGGTTGCTTCAAAAACAACATAGCACGATCTTCACGGTTACCGCGAATCTCTTCGATCGACTCATCACCGCCTTCCTCTCCATACTCCGTATAATAGGGTTTACCGTTTTTCAACAGATACGAATTGATCATACCACGAGTCACGCCGATACCGACATTAGAAGTAGAAGCGTTTACCTGGATATTGTGTGTTACGCCCAATCCTTTATCACAAGCCTTCCAAAGCATCACTTCACTGAACGGCTTCATATCGATGGCACCAAACATTTCGACATACGAGTTAGACTCAGCTGCACTCTGAGGCAGGATGCCGGAATTAGGTGTCAACTGATAAGCATCTGCTACTTCGGCAGCGGCTGCGATGGCCTGATCCAAAAACCAATTGCTTTCGTCATCGATGCTACCTGCTTTAAACTGATAACCTTGATTATACTCTTTTGCTGCTCCCGGCCATTCTGGTCCATTGGGTACAAACGGAGTCCCTTTAAAATATTTCAACCAAGTACCTTCAAACAGAGCAACTCTCGACTTAAGCAATTTAGCAACCGGACTGCTTAAACGGTTGTTATTACCATCAGGAGCAGTCGATTTCATCATTGCAGCTGCTTTATCCAAGTCCTCCAATATGAAACGAGCCACTTCCGTACGAGGCATACGCTTACTGGCTGCAATCAGTTCATCTTTATTATCCGGCAAAACAGTCGTCACGATAGGGAAATCGCCAACCGAGCGCAGTTTATTGAAATAATTCAATGCACGGAAAAAATACATCTCACCGATATAATGGCGAATGTTCTCTTCATTGCCGGACAGTTCGCCTGCTTCATACCGCGGTACTACGATATTCAGGAAATAATTGCAATTGTAGATTTCCCCGAATCCCCAAGCGCCCCCGGTCTGACCTACTTTGTGCAGATTATTTACATACACATTAGAAACTCCCATACCGGCCTGAATATCCGTACTATTATCAGAGGCACAAGGTCCCACTTCATTGTTCCAAGGCAAATACCCATAACAGCCCAAGGCATAAGCATCCAACTGGCTTTCATCCCATAGATATTTTTCCGGAGAAATACTTGAATCCGGTTCTTTGTCCAACATATCGTTGCACGAGGTCAGAGGCATCACCAATGCTCCGGCCATCAATAAATAAATAGAATATTTTAGTTTCATTTTAATCAAATTAAAGTGTGACACTTAAACCGCCTGAGAATACTCGCTGGATCGGATAACCAATAGAACTTGTACCATACCCCATGGCTTCCGGATCAAATTGTTTCTTCACACCGGAAATAACAAACAAGTTCTCTCCCGAGAAGAAAAAGCGCAGACCGGAAATCCCCATCTTGTCAGTTACTGTACGAGGCAATGTATATCCAACTTGTAAATTCTTCATACGAATATATGCAGCATTCTGTATGTAACGAGATTGCACCTGCATATTCTGGCTAGACCCATCCAAAGGACGCGGATAGTAAGCATCCAAATTCTGTCCCATCCAATGGTCTGCCGAACCACGGAAATAATCCATGTGTTCTTCATAAGCAGTAGAACGCCACAACCAACCAGTCCATCCCCAGAAGTTCCAGTTACCTTCCCAGAAATCACGTTTCATCACACCCTGGAACACGGTACTGATATCGAAATTCTTGTATGTAAATCCTAAATTCAAAGCAAAACGATAACGAGGCGTATTGTTACCAAGGATCGTTTTATCACCATGATCAAACAAAGTATTGGCACCACCATCGATCTTTCCGTCGCCATTCAAATCCTTATACATGATATCACCGGCTTTCCAACCAATATTACCGATCGCATCCTGTCCTCCGTTAGGCAAGGTTGCCAAATGATCCTTCATTTCTTGATCAGTCTTAGCCAATCCTTTGGTTTCATATCCCCAAATTTCGCCCAGTTTCTTTCCAATCCAATAAGGAGAACCGAAACTATAGTTTTCATTCGGATAATTGGTAATCTCCGTCTGATCGTCAGACAAGTTGAAACCTACGCTGTAAGACATATCTTTATTGATATTATCTTTCCAATTGACAGTAATTTCCCAACCACGAGTACGAAGGTCGGTATTGTTCGCTTTTGGCACACCAACACCTAAAACCAATGGAAGCTCGGGAGCCGGTCCCACCATATTCTTGGTATTACGCTGGAACCAGTCGAACGATACATTCAAACGATTATTTAATGCACCTGCATCGAAACCAACATTGACGTTTTCAATGGTCTCCCAAGTCATGGTAGAACTAACCAAACCGGCAGCACTAGCCGTATTGCCTTTCTTGCCGTTCAATAACCATCCGCTATTGGCCGTACCTACAGGCATTGTCAAATAAGTCGGATAAAGACCGCTTGTATTTTGGTTACCCAACGTACCGTAGGAACCACGCAATTTCAATGTATTCACATAATCGGTATACGCTTCCCAAAAATCTTCTTGCGCGATGTTCCATCCCAAAGAGAAAGAAGGGAACACTTTCCAACGATTATCTGCACGGAAACGAGAAGTTCCATCGTAACGGACATTCACTTCGGCCAGATAACGTCCTTTATAATCATAATTCAAACGTCCGAAATAACCGGCTACAGCCCAATCAGTCCTGCTTCCACCCACCGAAGGAGGCGTTATATTTCCATTACCGTCCGTACCATTGGTAATATCGATCACATCCATTCCCGGTACCATGATACCATTTCGACTAGCTTTGAAATCGTTGTTCCAAGCACCTTCATACTGAACACCCCCCATGATCTTAAAGTTATGATCTTCATTAAAAGAATGTTCGTAAGTAGAATAAACCGAAGCATTTATATAGTCGTTCGAATAAGATTGTTCATCAATGCTTGTCGAATTACCGTTCGGGATGATATCGCCTGCCACATTATGGTTGTAAGTCTTTTGATAATCCTGATGGTTACGTGTACGACTGATAGCATAATTCACTTCGCCAATAATCTCCCAGCCTTTCAACGGACGGATATTCAAACGAAGTTGCTGACTCAACCTATCACCGGTTGAATTTTGTCTACCGCCTTCGCGCAAATCCTGAAGAGGAGAAGGAGCACTGAACAGGAAGCCATTATCATCATAAACCGGCAACGTAGGCCATGTCTGATAACCCAACGAGCCTATACCTATTCGAGAAGGTGCATCGAATTCCGAACGCGAATACTTCAAATTATAGCTCATATCCATATAGCTGGTGGCCTGAGCATTCACTTTCAAATTAGTAGCATAACGTTCATATTTATCTTTATTGATCTTCAACAGACCTTTACTGTTCAAGTAGTTCAAAGAAGCATACATTTGTATCTTTTCCGATCCACCACTCATAGTGGCCGTATGCTCCTGAGCAAAACTGTTGTTATCATAAATTTCATCATACCAGTCGGTGTTGCCATTCGCATAATCATATCCATCGGCCCAAACAGACGGATTGTTCGGATTAGGAATATTTACGGTCGTGATCTTACCGTCCTGATAATCTTTAATACGTTGTAAATGTTCCGGAGAGAAATGACCAACCTGACCGGCATTCTCGGAAGCTTCATTGAAATACTTGGCAAATCTATAAGAATCCACTACATGCGGACGGCGTGTCGGAGAACTCCAACGGAAAGAGTTGTTGTAATTAAACCGCATCTTTCCATCTTTACCACTCTTGGTTGTTACCAAAATAACACCAAAAGGTGCACGAGAACCATAAATAGAAGATGCAGCAGCATCTTTCAATACCGTTACACTCTCTATATCCTGCGGGTTGAGAAGATTTAAATCGCCTTCCATACCATCAATCAAGATCAATGGGCTTCCGCTTGAACCGTCACCAATCGTACCGACACCACGAATGTTGATATCCGCACGCCTGTTTAACTCACCTGTACCTCCCACGATGTTCAAACCCGGGATAGCGCCTTGCAAAGCCTGCACAGCATTCATCACCGGACGTTCTTCAAACACCTCTGCATCCACCGTAGATACGGCACCTGTCAAATTAGCTTTCTTTTGAGAGCCGAAACCAACCACGACAACTTCGTCAATCAATTGCGAATCTTCCTTCAACGAAATGTTAAAAGAAGTATTGCTGCCTACCGTAATTTCCTGACTAACATACCCTACATACGAAATTTGCAACACGGCACCGTTCGATACGCTCAATTCAAAATTACCGTCAATATCGGTCATTGTACCGTTTGTCGTTCCTTTTTCAAGTACCGTCGCCCCAATAACCGGTTCACCATTGGCATCATTCACAATACCTTTGATTTGTTTTTTCTGTTGCTGAACACTCATTGGCTCAGAAAGACCGCTTCCCGCTTTTACCCCATTAAAAGCGTGTGGACCTGCCGCTATGGCAGGAAGAGTTCCGGATAGCAAACCTATGGCGCATACCACACTCCTGAATTGTTTTTTCATACCATAAATGAAGTTTAATTAATACTTTAAGAGGTTGAGTAAGTACCTATCCTGAAAGGATTAGTGTTTCTCCTGGTTTAATTTTGTACTTTATACATTATCCTCTTTTATTTCGACCGCAAATATACACACATATTAACTTTTACCCCCCCCTATAAGTTAATTAATACTAACAGCGTCAGCTACAATAAAGACTTAATGTCAAAATAAATCAGATATACATTCTCGGATAAAGTGAATAAAAAAAGAGACAATGCCTTCTCAACGACACCCACCAACGCACCTCAAACAGCTAATTATAAAAACATTTCAAATACTACTCAAAATCTCCACCCTCTACCTGTCACACTAGAGCTTTGTTCCTCCTCCCCTTCTTGTTATTGTCTAAAACACAACAAGAATAATTTACTTAATAAATGTTCCAGCACTTAATAAAAAACAAACCATTCTTTTATTGCATATCGTTTCTAATGCCATCATGCTTTCCTGGATTTCCTCTAACAAACATACAATTATACTTAAGAACCTCTTGCTTTCCACCCCAATATTCATTATCTTTGGAAGGCAGATAAGTTGTTGCCGACGCTGTCGGCAAAATAAATGACAGTGTCGGCAAAGTTTTCGACAGTGTCAACAATATTGCCGACAACGTCGACAACAACTAACATAAGCAGAAAAGTAAGATTCGGACGCACCTTGTCAAAGATACATCCGAGGTAATAATAATTATACCAGTATTAAAATTAAACTACCATGGGAAGAATTAAATTCGGAGTATACAAGGCACCAAACACCAGCGGCAAGGAGCAACAGTCTTGTGCCCGCCTTATATCCAAAGGCACGATGCGGATGGAAGATATTTGCGAATACCTCTCGGATTCGTGTTCGCTAACTTCGGCCGATGTGAAAGGGGCGATAGAGGCGCTGACCACCTATATCGGTCGGAACTTATCGAACGGCTATTGTGTGGAACTGGAGGGATTAGGGCACTTCTCCCCTGCCCTCAAGACGTTACAGAAAACGGATGAGAAGGGCAAAACCGTCTTCTTTGCCAGGGCGGACGGGGTGAACTTCCGCTGCGCCAAACGATTGAGGGAACTGGTCAACAAGGACCGCCCACTGAAAATAAAAAGAGAGAATGTCACCTCTAATGAATTGACGGACAGGAAAAATAAGATGCTTAAATTCCTGCAAAACAATCCCTATATCAATCTGACGGATTATGCAGGAATAAACCATTGCAGCCGCTACCGGGCAACTGAAGACATGAAACTGTTTGTAAAAGACGGCATAGTGATCAAGATGGGATACAGGACGCACAGGGTTTATTCGCTGCCACCCAAAGAAGAGGAAGAATAATAAGAGTATCCAGACTACGTGTGAGCATTGGGAAACTTCCGAAAAAAAGATATATCTTTGTACTTGATGTAACTTAAAAACAGCAAGGAAGATGAAAAATACAGATTCGGAGCTTAAAAACAAGATAGAATACATTATCGCCGTAATAAGCGAGTTTGCCGCAGCCCATTCGCTCAATACATCGCAGGCTTATCGCTATCTGGAAAGGTTTAAAGGCATTGACTTTGTAAACCGTTTCTACAATGTGGAACATACGCTTTCGTTTGAAGACGTAGTAGAAGACCTTACGGCCTATTGCCACAGGAAAGGAGGGGCGTTGGTATGATACTATATCACGGTTCTAATATTAATATAACAGAAATAGACCTTGGGATATCTAAGGTGGGAAAAGACTTCGGTTGCGGTTTTTACCTTTCGGCGGACAAAGCGCAGGCTCTGGAATTGGCCGAAAGAAAGACCGAGCAGTTAGGAGTAGGTACCCCAACACTAAATACATATAGATTTGATGAGAGTTGCCTTCAGAACTCCAGCTTATCAGTACTGGAGTTTCAGGAATATAGCAAGGAATGGGCTGAGTTTGTATTGATGAACCGCCGTAACCGTACACGTGTGTCATCGCACTGTTATGATATTGTAATCGGTCCCATAGCCAATGATGCGGTGGGTTATCAGATACGCCGCTTTACTTCCGGACTGATAGATATGAATAAATTCCTGGACGAACTGAAATATATGAAAGGTGTGACCATACAGTATTTCTTCGGCACGGAGAGAGCTATTAAGTATCTGACAAAAACAAATACATTATGACCAAAGAGACATTTATGATAGAGGAGATTTCTAAGGAAATCGTCTGGCTGCTGATACAAGAACACCAGATGGATATGGATGAGGCACTCCGCGCACTCTATACTTCAGATACATACGCACGGCTTATCAACCTTAACACGGGACTCTACAGCCAAAGTACGGCTTATGTATATGAGTATCTTGAAAGAGAATTGGCTACAGGAAAAGTAGCCTGATTACCATCTCTTTCCCGTATAGGAAGGAAGGTCATAATAAAGAGGCGTGTGGTATTCCCATATCACACGCCCCAGCCCCTCACCTAAAGGGGAAAAACTCTCTCATCGTTAATTGAAATAATATGTGTATATTGAAAAACCATCTGCTTAGTTGTCGGCAGGCTTTTGGTAAAGCATTGTCTTACCAGGCAATGACAGGGAAGCCGGACAGGCATCTGCCGACACTGCACGTTTGAAGGCCGGCTTGTCACTCATCACAAAATGCAGGGATATACCGGATTTCACGTCATCGTATGTCAGGTAAGATTTGTTGTATTTCTTGCCGTTTACATACATTTCTTTAATGTAGACATTCTCCTTCGACCAGTTCTCGGTCGTCATCCTAATCTCTTTGCCGTTGCTCATCGTGATAGATAACGCCTCAACACAAGGGGAACCTACATTATATATATTACGGGAAGGAGCGACAGGATAGAAACCGGCACAGTTGAACATGTACCAGGCCGACATCTGCCCGCAGTCGTCATTACCGCTCAGCGAACCGGGTTCGTTGCCGTAAAAACGGTCTACTATTTCGCGTATCCATTTCTGGCATTTCCACGGCTTGCCCAGGTAATTATACAGATAAGCGACATGATGGCAAGGCTCGTTGCCGTGCCAGTAACCCCCGATACGTCCCTGGATATCGTGGGCGCCCGGAATATCGTCCGGCAACTCGACAGTAAAGAGTTCATCCAGCCGTTTCTCGAACAGTTTCTTTCCCGCCAGGTTGATATATCCCTGTACGTCGTGCGGAACGGTCCAGGTATACTGCATCGTAAAGCCCTCGGTGATATCTCCCCAGCCATTTACCGAACCCGGTCCCTGGTAAGCGATCGGGGCAAACGGGGTGCGCCAGTTACCCTGGCTGTCACGGCCACGCATGTATTTGGTTTCCGGATCAATCAAAGTCTGGTAAGAGAGGGAACGGTTCAGGAAATAGGTATAATCGTCTGTCTTTCCTAAAGTCTGGGCAGCACGGGCAATGCAATAATCGTCGTAAGCATACTCCAATGTTTTGGAAACCGACTCGGCTTCTTTGTCGAAAGGAACATAACCGTTACGATCGTAATCCGGCAGACAATCGTAATGCTTATTCATTGCGGTTGTCTTCATGGCTTCGTATGCCCGTTCGTAATCAAATCCTTTGACACCTTTAACGATCATATCGGCCAGGACGGATACGGCATGGTAACCGATCATACACCAGGTTTCGTTGCCATAGAACGACCAGATCGGAAGCATTCGCTCCGTGCTCTTATCGTAATGGGCAAGCATGGAATTGGCGATATCGGCGTTCACGTCCTGATGCACCAGGTTAAACCAGGGATGCAGGGCGCGATAGGTGTCCCACAAAGAGAAAGTAGTATAATTCGTAAAGCCTTTGGCCTGTTCGATATTCTTGTCCAAGCCTCTGAAACGACCGTCAGCATCCTGGAAGATGAACGGATGCAAAGCGGCATGATAAGCAGACGTATAAAAGGTCTCTTTTGTCTTCCGATCGGCTGTCACGCGGTACTTTTCCAGTTCCTGTTCCCATAAGTCGATACCTTTTTCTTTCAGGCCGTCGAAGGTCATGCCGTCCAGTTCCTGCATATTCAGTTGTGCCCCGGCTGTACTGACTGCCGATACGGAAGTTTTTACAATCACTTCTTCCCCCTCTTCCGTAGCAAAGGAAAGGCAAGCCATCAGGTTCTTTCCCCAGGCTTCGTTCGTGCTTCTGAAACGGGAAGTGTTGTAAATGATCGGCTTCTTATCCTGCATGATGCGGAAATCTTTCAGCTTTTTGGAGAAGACGGCGGTGAAATAGACATGGCGTTCCGGTCCCCACCCTTTCACCAACTTATAGCCGGTCAAGGTCGAATCGTTCTCCATACGGAGATTCGACCATTCACAGGATTGCCATAAGGTATGATTCAGGTCGATCATAATGAAAGACTTATCCGATTTGGGATAGGTGAAGCGGAACATTCCACTACGCAGTCCGGCCGTCATTTCGGCTTTGACACCATAATCCTGCAACAGGACGGCATAGTAATTGGGAGAAGTCCACTCCTGGTCATGGGTATAGCGTGAACGGTAACCTTCATCGGGATTTTCGCGGGTTCCCGGATCGAGTTTCATTTCGCCGGTACCGGGGATAAACAGGAAATCACCCAGGTCGGGGATGCCTGTTCCGCTCAGGTGCGTCAGACTGAATCCGAGGATGGAAGTATGGTTGTATTTATAACCGGCTGCCGCATCGTAGTATTTGGAGTCTGTATCCGGACTGATCTGGATACCACCGAACGGGATTTGTGCACCGGGATAGACATTCCCGTATCCGTCTGTTCCGACCAAAGGTCTAACGTAGTCGGTCAGTTTCTCGTTTTGGGCCATGCCTGTCAGGGCAAAACAAGACATGGCTAATAATGTATAAACTCGTAGTTTCATATTTTATCAGATATGAACTATCCTGTCCCCGTGCTTGACACGGGGCCGCAGAAGAACAGGCAGTATCAAAAGATACATATAGGATACGGTTTGTGCTTTTGCGATCCCGTGTCGAGCACGGGAACGGGATAGTTCAAATATTTCTAGTTTTTTATCTCTTTAGAGAATGAATAAGGTGCATCCTTTTCCTCTGTGCCACGGGTTTTGTTGGGGGTGGCGGACATGGTGCAGTTGATCGTCATACCACGCAACAGGTCTTCGTGTGTCAGGTAGTTGCGGGTGTAATTCTTGCCGTTTACCTTCATGGTCGAGATGTAACGGTTCGCTGCATCATTGTTATTGGCATTGATCACTACCTTCTTGCCGTTTTCCAGATTCAGCGTCACGCTTTTGAATAATGGAGAGCCTAGGATATACTGGTCAGTTCCCGGGCAGACCGGATAGAAGCCGAGTGCAGAGAACACATACCAGGCAGAAGTCTGTCCGTTATCCTCGTCACCGCAATAGCCGTCGGGAGTGGCGAAGTACAGCTTGTCCATCACTTCGCGTACCCAATACTGCGCTTTCCAGGGTTCACCGGAGTAGTTATAGAGATAGATCATATGCTGAATCGGTTGGTTACCGTGAGCATAATTACCCATATTCATGATCTGCATTTCGCGTATCTCATGGATTACACCACCATAATAACTGTCATCGAACAAAGGCGGCACATTGAATACGGAATCCATCATGGCATTGAAACCTGTCTTTCCTCCCATCAAGTCGATCAGTCCCTGCGGATCATGGAAGACCGACCAGGTATAATGCCAACTGTTACCTTCCGTAAAAGCGTCTCCCCATTTCAGCGGATTGAAAGGAGACTGGAACGAACCGTCCT
>ERZ827168.1976-NODE-1976-length-25555-cov-5.089922_pt1 | contig 25555 bp, 16 predicted proteins | sample MGYA00519868_ERZ827168 | MGnify/ENA primary metagenome ERZ827168 (study PRJEB31778, sample SAMEA3449271) | human gut metagenome | biome: human gut; feature: human-associated habitat; material: faeces | place: United Kingdom | collected 2010/2012 ...
CGAACACGCCCTCGAACGAGCCGCCCGCAAACGCGCCCGATGAATTGTCGTTGAAATTCACGCCCACGGTACCGCTATTTGCCGTCGTCATGTAAACCGCCTTGCCGCTCGACCTCAATCCACCGAGGTCCAGCGCAAACGCCGCTCCCGTATTGCTGTCGGAAGCTATCATGTCAAAGGCGTGGTAGCCCGCGGTGTCCGAGCCGTTCTTGACAAAGCTGAGCGCCCCTCCAATCGCAAGCCTGAAATCCTTCAAACCGCCGCTAATCCCCAACCTGAAACGCGAAGCAAAATACTTGTCGGTGGAAAGCTCCATGCCGCCGTTTACTGTCAGAAAATTCACGTTACCGGCAACGATCCTGAGAGATTTGCCCGCAATCAAACCGGCGTCGTAGCTTGGGGAATATTTTGTGTCTGCGGAAACATAACTCGACCAATCGTTGAGAACGGTCATTGAGTTGGACATATTGATTTCCGTCGCAACGGTCGCCGTCACCGAATTGACTGCCAGTCCCGCCCTGTTCTGGTCGAGCCGCGCATGCGCCATGCCGGTATTGTTGGCGTCGAAAATCAGGTCGGACGTGGACGACGGCGGGGAATCGCGAAGTTCCGTTCCCTCCGGATTCGCATACCAGCAGGCATCGTTTGTTTTGTAGTCGCCGTTCCAGTTTTCCCCGCGCCAATAATAGGACTCCTGGGCGGAAGCGGCGCAGCAAAGAGAAATAACGGCAAGCGCCCCTGCGACGGGTTGAAAAGGAATTCTTTTGATGTTCGGGATATTCGTTTTCATATTTGGAATTGGTTTAATATTCGGTCTTATAAACCTATTGCGAACAATGTTAAGACATTTTCTTGTTCTTGCTTTCCCCAAAATACCCTCCCCCCGTTTAATTCCCGCGATTGCAATCCGCATTTCTTCCGCAACCATATCTTTCCCCGACCGTTCCGCTGCGCTTTCCCGCAGCTCCGCAAATTACGGAAATCCCGAATAAAATTTTTCCCAAAAAACCCTTTCGCGTTTTCTTCGCCTCCCCCGCGCCGCTCGACAAATTTGCTTGAACGCCGCCATATCCGCAGTACGCTTTTGCGCATTATGGCGGGTATTGACGAAAATATCGTGAGGGAATATTTTGAGGCAAACGGCTTTCTCGTCTGCCAGGCCAACAAGCACCAGGTACAATCCCGCAAAAAAAGAGCGGATGAAAATATCGACTTCTTCGTCGAAAATCCCCATCCGCTCCGCGGCGAGCCCGCGTTCGTCCTTACCCCGCCGGAACTCAAAAAGTGCGGGCGCGCCATTGTCGCGGTGAGGGCGTGGCATACGGCGGTTTTTACCGAAAATATGATTTCAACCGCAAAAGGCGGGCTCTTCGACTTCCTTCAAAAACCCGCCCTGAAAAAGGCGGAGGAATTTTTCGGAAAAACCGACGGCGTAATGAAAATCGCCGCCGTCGCCGACTTGCCAAGATCGCGGCCGGAGCGCCAGAAGAGCATAGCCGCGATGAAATCGCGCGGGGTGGACGGGGTGGTGACGTTCCCGCAGATGCTGCGCTCGCTGGCGGACGCCGTCGAGATAAATGCAAACTACGCAAAGAGCGACCTGGCGCAAATTTTGCGCATTCTGAAAAACTACGGCATGCTGCGCGGCGCGCAAATGAGCCTCTTCGAAAAATAGCGGAACATTTCCCCGCGAAAGGCGTCTAAACAGGCAGAACAACCACCCCACGAACGGAGATAAAATGAAAAAAATAAGCAAAAAAACATACTTTCTGGCGGCGGTTCTCTCGTCGCTCGTAATGCCGGCGCTCGCCGCCCAAGCCGAAGAGCACCTGACCGGCGTCAAAGCCGAATCAAAGGCCGCCCTGCTCGAAACGGAAGCCGATTTCGACAAGGCTTACGAAGCCGCAAAGAAAGAGGGCAAAACGCTGATGCTCGAATTCGCCGGCCTCGACTGGTGCCCTCCCTGCAAAATGCTGCATAAATTTGTGGTAAACACCGACGAATTCGCAAAATACGCGAAAGAAAAACTGCGCGTCGTAATGGCGGACTTCAAGCGCACCGGCGACCCCGTAGACAAAAAGAACGCCAAGAGGCATCTCGAACTTTCCGAAAAGTACAAGCTGCGCTATTTCCCGACGATAGTCTTGATAAACCCCAAAAACGACAAAGTCGAAATTATCGAAGGGCTGAAAACCAAGACCCCGCAGGAATTGATTGAGACTATTGAAACTTTCGGGAAATAAAAGGCATTTTATAATAAAGTTCATATTCGCTCAAAAACTTCTCTGAAGTTTTTTTAATGACGCGCCGACCCTGCCGCCGCCCAAAAGCGGCGGAAAGGTTCGCAGGGCGGAAAGAGGCGGATCCCGTCTTTTTTCCGCAATGCGTTCCGCGAGAAGTCGGCGCTGTTTTTTTATTTCCGGACAACGCCAAAGGGATCAAATAAAGCGCAAAGAACTTCCCGAAAAAGATTCGACATGCCTTTTTGCCGGCATTTTCTGCCGGATAAAATTCAAAACCCGTTTTCTCCCAATTTCCGTTCTTCGGAAGGCATGTACGCTCGTTTTTCCGCAATAAACCGAACCTTGCGTGTAAAACGGAAAGTTCGGTAATTCTCGGAGCGTTTTTCCGATATGGAAATATTTATAATATATTCATTAAAAATATTATATTTATTAAATACTCTTTATTCGATGAAAAATTTCATTCTCTCTTTTGCCCTGACCGCCCTCCTGACGTTTTCGGAAATTTCCTTCGGGGCGCCGCGCAATTACAATGCGCCCACCAAATGCAAAAAATGGTTCGCATCGTGGTGTACCCCGCCGGATTCGACACGCACCGGAAGGGAAGTACTGCTATTCCGCAGAACTTTCCAACTGTCCGAAAAACCCGGGAGTTTTGTAATCAACGTGTCCGCCGACAATCGTTTCAGGCTTTTCGTAAACGGAGTCTCCGTCGCCGTCGGCCCGGCGCGGGGGGATCTTGAACATTGGAGATACGACACGCTCGACATCGGCGGGCATCTCAAAAAAGGTAAAAACTCCATTGCCGCCATAGTATGGAATTACGCCTCCCAAGCGCCGATTGCGCAAATTACGTTTGAAAGCGAGTTTGTTCTGGACGGGGCGACAAAAGCCGAAGAATTTGTAGCGACCCCCGCCGGATGGAAAGCCAAAAAATCGGAAGCGTTTTCGGATGCCGAAAACCGCTGCGCTATGTATACTGGCCCGGGGGAAAAATTAGACGCCTCAAAATACGACAGGAGCTGGACTCTTCCGGATTTCGACGACTCCGCATGGCCGGACGCAGTAAAAACCCGCGACGCCCTGTCCCCAGCCGGAAGAGACGGTGAAAACGCGGGATGGTCCCTCATTCCGCGCGAAATTCCGCAACTTGAAGAAACGCCCGCGCGTTTTTCGAAAATCCGCAAATTTTCGGGATCCGGAAAGCCTGCGGATTTTATAAACGGGGAAAAATTCACGCTTCCCGCAAACTCCGAATGCTCGATAATAATCGACAACGGAACATTAACCAACGCCTATCCGTGCCTTATTACAAATCGGGGCGCAGGATCGGAAATAAAAGTTGCCTACGCCGAGGCTTTGTACGACGAACGCGGATTAAAGGGAGACAGAAATTCCGTGGAAGGAAGGCATTTTCGCACGCCTATGCCGTCCGACATCTTCCTGCCGGATGGCGGCCCATTTGAATTTTCGACGCTTTGGTGGCGCACCTGGCGATATGTGCGCCTCGACATAAAAACCGCCAACGAGCCGCTTGACATTGAAGACTTTTACGGAATTTTCACGGGGTACCCGTTTCGGGAGGAGGGCTATTTCAAGTCGTCGGACGCCTCCGCCGGAAAAATATGGGACACCGCCTGGCGCACCGCACGCCTGTGCGCGCTCGAAACATATATCGATTGCCCCTATTACGAACAGCTCCAATACGCCGGCGACACCCGCATACAGGCGCTTATTTCGCTTTACGTATCGGGAGACGACAGGCTGATGAGAAAAGCCATTGCCGATTTCGACTGGTCGCGCGGTTCCAACGGCCTGGTAAAATCGCGCCATCCCTCTCGAATAAGGCAATACATACCGCCGTTCGCACTCTATTGGGTGCAGATGCTGGACGATTTCGCCAGACACCGCGACGACTCCGAATTCGTACGGGAACATATCGACGGAGCGCGCGCGGTATTCCGCTGGTATCTAAGGCAAATCGACCCCGACACCGGAATGCTGTTCCCGCAGCTTCCGTACTGGAATTTTGTGGACTGGTCGAAAGCGCCCGAGTGGAACGGCGGATACGCCCCTGAAACCCAAACCGCGGCGTCGGCCATAAATTCGCTGCATTTGGCATACGCCCTAAAATGCGGCGCAAACCTTATGCGCCATATGGGGATGGAAAAAGAAGCCGGCGAATATGCGCAAAAGAGCCGCGAAATCGCCGCAGCCGTGAGAAAACGCGCTACGATGAATCCCGCGGATTATTCATGAATTACGCGGGCGCGGCGAGATCCAGCCAACATGCGAACATAATGGGCATACTCTCCGGCGCGGCGGAACCCGGCGAACGGCGCGCGCTCATTGGAAAAATCCTCTCGGATCCCGCCCTCGACCAATGTACCATTTATTACAGATTTTATTTGGCGGAGGCAATGCGCATGGCGGGGGAGGGCGACAAATATTTTTCGCAGCTCGAACCATGGAAAAAAATGCTGGACAGAGGGCTGACTACATTTGCGGAAAAACCCGATCCAACCCGCAGCGACTGCCACGCTTGGAGTTCAAGCCCCAATTACCATCTGCTTTCGCTTGTCGCAGGGGTAACCCCCGCCGAATACGGCTTCAAATCCGTGCAAAAAAAGCGGGTCCGCCGGTAGGCGAAGCCCGCTTTTTTCGGGATATTCCCGCTATTTTACGGTGTCGATGTAGCGCGCGAGTTTCTTTATGGTCCAGAGCGTCGCGTGGCCGTTGATGTTCGTTTCCACCGTGTCGCCGACCTTGTGGTCCAAGAGGGCCTGCGCAAGGGGCGTCTGGTAGGAGAATATGTTTTTGGCGGTGTCGCTGTCCCACGCGCCGAGAATCGTGCAGGTGAGCTCTTCGCCCTTGTTCGTGACGAGGCTGGCGATCGAGCCGATGCCGACCTTGTCCAACGGGGTGGAGTTGAAGTCGAAAACTTCGGAACCCGCGATGTCGCGCTCGAGCTGCCCGCGGCGGGCGGAGAGGACTTCGTCGTGTTCGCGCGCCATTTTGTATTCGGAGTTTTCGCGCAAGTCGCCGAGTTCGCGGGCGGCTTCGATGGCCGCCTTGCTGGCGGGCAGCTGGTTCTTGACGATGTCTTCGAGCTCTTCGCGGCGCGCCTGCAAGCTCCACGAGGATACGAGAAGCCGCTTTTCCTTCGAGTCGGAAGATTTCGTCGCCACGAGCGACTGGACGCTCGGGAAGACTTTTATTATGCGCGCGAGTATCGACTTCTTCGTAAGGTCTTCAAAGCCCTGGTTGAGCAGAAGCGTCTGGGCGAGGTCGCGCGCGGTGTCGGCGGTGGAGCTTTCGAGCATGTCCCTTATGAGGTCCTTGTCGTCGCTGAGCGCGTCGGCGAGCGCGATTCGCGCGGTTGTCACCACGGTTTCGCGCTGCAACGCCTCGTCGTCGACAGCGGCAAGAAGGGCGCTCAGCAGGTCTTCTCCGATGAGCGGCGAAAGAATGTCCTTGTATGCCGACGCATTGCGGTTTTTGACTATCCACAAAATGACGGGCCCGCGCAAAGTCTGTTCTTCAAGCCACCTTTTGAGGCAGTCCTTTATGAGCTGGCGGGAAGTCACGCCCTTGCCGTCGTCGGGAATTTCCGCGCCCTTTACAAAGTGCGAATTTTTGGAAACGTCCCAGCTGAGCAGGAAGTCGACGCACTCTTTGGTAAACCTGCCTTCGCTGTATTTGAGAAGGTCTATTATGCGATCCCTCCAATCCTCCACAAAAATGCGCGTTAGCAGGTCGAGGAACCTTTCGAGATATGAGGACGGCAGATTTTTTGCGAGGTTGTTCAACCCGTCCTTCGGGTCGCGCTCGACGGCTGCCAAAATGATGTCCTTGCTTCGAGGGGCGATTTCCTCGACTTTTTCCTCCTCTCCCGGGTAGAGGTAGCGGACGAGGTTGTTTCTGACCCAAATTCCGTGGAGCCTGTCGGCGTCGTTGAGCGAGCGCGCCTTTTTGATGGCTTCGGTGAGCTCCTCCTTGATTTTCGGAAGGTCCGCCTTGATTTCCTCGACGCTGTCGTCGGTTGCGGTCTTATAGAGTTTTTCCGCCAAAAGTATTTTCTTCTTGGGTTCCCTGTTGAGGAAGTATTCGCGCAGAACTTCCTGTTCGGGCTTCATCTCCTCCTCTTTGGCGCGCAGAACGTAGGGCTCGCCCTTGGTTTTTGGGCAGGCTACCCGGGGATTGCGGAAGAGCGATTCCTTGGCCTTGTTCCACCACGCCCTATACGCCTTTTCGGCCGCCTTGTTTTTTTCGGCGAGCTCCTTTTCCGGAACGGAAGGATTTTCCGCCACATAGCCGAAAAGCTGCTTGAAAATAGTTTCAAGTTCTATGGCGCTCGCGGAAAAGTCGGGCTTTTTTTCGAGGTAGGACACCACGAACTCCCCACCGTCCTTCATCTGCTTTTCAAGATTTTCGCGGTCGGTGCGGTAGCGGACGAGAAGGTTGTCGTCTTCGAGCACTTCGAGCTTGTCTACGCAGAAAGCCGGATCCATCTTGTGCCCCGGCTTTCCCTCGAAGTCTATTACGAGCTTTTTGGACGCATCGTCGTAGGATACTATCCGGCCGAATCCCCAGCTGCCGTGCACGCAGTAGGCGCCGTCGCGCATTTGCTCAAGCTTCTGGCGTTTGGAGCGCAGCTTCGGATTTTTACTTATGAGACGTTCGATAGATTCGGAATTCATTTTCTGTATGCTCTTGCTTTGTGCGCCTTTGCGTCCGCCCCCGAAATTTCCGGATTCGTGGGCTTTAAACCGCCTTTCAATTCCGGATTTTTCGGATGCCGCCCATGCGCGCATATTTCATAAACCCGAAACGCCTCGACCTATTACCGGCGCGTAGGCATTTTTCCGCAGTTTATGATTATCCTTAAAATGGCGAACTTGCCGCATTTGTCAATTTTATCTTTGACCTCTTTCGACTTTCGGGCATTTTTTCCGGAATTGCGAGAACCGGGCGGAAGACTCCGCCGGCCGAACGGCAGAAATTCCCCTAACAATGGAAAACCGAAAAGATTTCGACTTCGCCGAGAAAGCGGCTGTCTGCGCGGCGGTTGCGGACTACTTGAAGTCCGGTGCGAAAGCGGACGGCATTTTTGACAGGCGTTTCCGCTCCGCCCGCGCGCCGGAGGCGAGAGCGGGGGCCAATGCGGTATTCAAGAGTTTTCTGAGAAATTTTCTCCCGATAAAATCGGCCGTATGCGCATTGTGCAAAAAATCCCCGCGCCCCGCGCTCAAAGCCGCATTGTTTTGCGCGTGCTCCGACCTCATAATGCGAAGGAAGACTTTCCAGGCCGTCGACCCATGGGTGGAATTTATAAAGTTCAAATTCTCAAAGGGGGAATCCGGTTTCGCCAACGCGCTTCTTAGAAAAATTCCCGAAATCTTGGAGCGGACGGAAAAGGAGGCGGAAAAACAACCTTCTCCCGAAAACCTCTCCATGGCGTATAGCCATCCGGAGTGGCTCGTAAAAAAATGGATTTCGGAATTCGGAGCGGAAGAAACCGTAAAAATCCTGAAAAACAACCGGATTCCTTCGGACGTATTTTTGCGCTCATCAGGCTCAAAATCCGCCCGGGATTTGGAAAAAAAATTTGAAAACTCCCTCCGCCCGTCGCCTTTTGAAAATTTCAAAATTTTGGAAGCCGGGCATTGGAAAGCCGCGGAAGAGCTTTTGGAATCCGGCGAATTTTACGCGCAAGACCCGTCCACTTCTTTCGCCCCCGAACTTTTGAATCCGAAAACGGGGGAATCTATTCTCGACCTGTGCGCCGCTCCCGGAGGAAAGTCGCGCATGTGCGCGGATCTCGTGCTGCGCTCGGCGGGTTTCGACAGGTCCGCATGTTCAAATTCCCTGCTCGTGTCCGTCGACCTTCCCGGCCCGAGAATGGAAAAGCTCTCCGAAAACCTATCCAAAATAGATTTTATAAAATCCCATTCCATCGCTTCCGACCTCGTATCCGGCTCCCTCGCCGGAGAACTCGAAAAGCGCGGGCTCCCGACCCTCTTCAACCGCGTTTTGCTCGACGCCCCATGCTCCAACACGGGGGTGCTGCGCAGACGGCCCGACGCGCGGTATAGACTTGAAGAGGAGGATATTTCCTCCTGCTCCGAACTTCAAAAAACCCTGATGGCAAAAGCCGCAAAATTCACAAGCCGCGGGGGAAGCTTCGTTTATTCCACCTGTTCAATCGAGAGGGAAGAAAATTCGGAGAACGCCGAATGGTTTACCGGAAACTTTCCGGATTTTGAGCTTGTCCAAAGCAAAATCTGCATTCCCGGCGCTTTCAACGACGGAGGGGGATCTTTTCTTTTCAAGAGGCGCTCCTGAATATAAAAGTGAGAATTTAAATTAAAATCTATATTTACTCTTATGGAATGCAAACAAGTGCAATAACTTTTTTACAAATTGAAAATCAACATTATAGTTTGGTTTGGCTCTGAAAATAACTTTTGAGCCGATTGTAAAAAACATTGAGTTAATCACATCTTTACAATTTATTCGGACGATATTTCCAAGTTATAAACATAGTTTTTTACAATTTTTTTCGGGTCTTATAAAGTACAAAAATGTAGGATGGGATATTGTGAATCCGCAAGTCCTCAAACGTTTTAGTAAGGAAAAGGCGGATATTTTGGAAGTTTCCAAATTAAGTGTCCAAAAATGTAGCTTTTTTTCGAAAAAAAGGGTTTTTCGTTCCGAAAAATATTGCAAAAATCCTATTTGGAATCCGATAATTCCGCCATCATTTCCAATTTTCAAGGGGTTCCAGGCCCTTTGGAATATTTTATAATACGCAATTTAACCTATAAAGCGAAGGCTTTTGTTCCGATTATGACAGAAGGCAGGTTTAAAACTATTCTCGAGGCGTATTCCCCAAAGAGGGAAAATCTCGTCAGCGTCTTGCAGGATATTCAGGAAGAGGAGGGGTTTATTTCCCCGGAAGCCGTGAGCGAGACAGCCGAATATTTTTCGATTTCGGAGGCCGACGCCTATTCAGTCGCGAGCTTTTACGCGCAGTTCAAATTTAAGAAGCCCGGCAGGCACACGATAAAAGTCTGCAAGGGTACCGCGTGCCACGTAAGGGGATCGGGGTCGCTGCTTGCCGCGCTCGAAGAGAGGCTAGGAATAAAAGAGGGCGAGACAACGCCCGACGGGCTCGTCAGCCTCGAGCGCGTAGCGTGCCTCGGCGCATGCGCGCTCGCTCCGGCGATGGTTGTAGACGACAAAGTCCACGCGCGCGTGACGCTCGCGGAGATAGAAAAAATCCTCAAATCCCTGAAATAGCCATGAAGATTCTCGAAAGTTTAAGGGAGTCCGCCAAAAAGAATTGGGCGGAATTCCAGAACCGGGCGCGCGTGATGGTCGGGGCCGCGACATGCGGCCGCGCCGCCGGAGCGGGGGAAGTAATAGAAGAATTTAAAAAGTCCCTAAAAGAAAACGGCCTCGACGAAAAAGTCGAAGTGGTCGAAACCGCCTGCATCGGGCTCTGCTACGCCGAACCGCTCGTTGAAATAAAGCGCGAGGGCGAACCCTCCGTGCTCTATTCAAACGTGAAGCCCAAAGACGTGGCGAAGCTCGTTTCGGAACATCTGGTAGGCGGCAATCCGGTTGCGGAAAAGGCGGAAGCCGTCATGGCTGACGAAGAGTACCGCGGCATAAAGCCATTCAAAAAGCACCCGATGGTAGAGTTGCAAAAGCGCGTAGTATTGCGCAACTGCGGCGTTATAGACCCCGAAAATTTCGGGCATTGCCTCGCGCGCGGGGGATACGGGGGGTTTGAGAGGGCGCTTTCCATGCCGCCCGAAAAGGTCATAGAGGAGGTCACTGCAAGCGGTCTGCGCGGCAGGGGCGGCGCGGGTTTCCCGACGGGTATAAAATGGGGCTTCGCGAGGGCGTCCAAGACTTCCCCCACAAAGTACATAATCTGCAACGCCGACGAGGGCGACCCGGGCGCGTTTATGGACCGCTCGGTTCTCGAGGGCGACCCGCACAGCGTGCTCGAAGGCCTGATGATTGCCGGCTACGCCATAGGCGCCGAATGCGCGTACATCTACGTGCGCTCGGAATATCCGCTTGCTATCCAAAGGCTCAAAAAGGCGATAGCGCAGGCGGAGGAAGCGGGGCTTCTGAAAAGGGAGCTGCCCAACGGATTCAAGTTTGAAATAAGGATAAAGAAGGGCTCGGGAGCTTTCGTCTGCGGCGAGGAAACCTCCCTCATGGCGAGCATCGAGGGCGTGCGCGCAATGCCGCGCCCGAAACCGCCGTTCCCCGCCGCCAAGGGGCTCTTCAAAAAACCCACCAACATAAACAACGTCGAGACGCTCGCCGCCGTCAGCTCCATAATGCGCGAGGGCGCACAAATGTATTCGTCGCTGGGCTCGGAGAAGAGCAAGGGCACCAAGACGTTTTCTCTCGCCGGCAAAATAAAGAGGACGGGGCTCATCGAAGTGGAGCTCGGCCTGAAGCTCGACGACATAATAAACAAGATCGGCGGCGGTTGCGCGGACGGCAAAAAGTTCAAGGCCGTACAGACGGGCGGCCCGTCGGGCGGCTGCCTCACGCCGGAGCACCTATCCATACCGGTCGACTACGAAAGCCTCGCTGCGGCGGGCTCCATAATAGGCTCGGGCGGGCTGGTCGTGATGAACGAGGACTCCTGCATGGTGGAAGTCGCAAAATTCTTTGTGAATTTCACCGAGAACGAGTCGTGCGGCAAGTGCATTCCCTGTCGCATGGGAACCCAGCACGCCCACGCGATTCTCGAAAAAATCACTTCCGGCAGGGGAGAAATGGAGGATATAGAGCGCCTCAAAAAAATAGCGTTTACGATGAAGCAGTCCTCCCTCTGCGGGCTCGGCCAGACGGCGCCCAACCCGATTCTCACCACGCTCAGATACTTTGAGGACGAATACCTCGCGCACATAAGGGAAAAGCGGTGCCCCGCGCTCGTCTGCCCGCAGCTGGTGCATTTCTCGGTGGACGCCGAAAAGTGCACGGGCTGCACTGCCTGCGAGCGCGTCTGCCCGACGGGCGCCATATCCGGCGGCGTCAAAAAGCCGCATTCCATAGATTCCGAAAAATGCATATCCTGCGGCGCGTGTTACCAGAGCTGCAGGTTCGGCGCAATCGCGAGGAAATAAGAAAATGAGCACTTTTAAAATTACCATAGACGGACGCCAGGTCGATGCCGAACCCGGCATGACCGTACTCCAAGCCGCCAAAAAGGCGGGAATATTCATACCGTCGCTTTGCGCGCACGACGAGCTCGACCCCTACGGGGCGTGCCGCCTATGCGTCGTGGAAATCGACGGAATGCGCGGAACCCCCACTTCCTGCACGACGCCGGCCGCCGAGGGAATGGTTGTGCGCACTACTTCCGAACAGCTCGAAACCCAGCGGCGGCGCACGATAGAGCTGATGATGAGCTCCCACCCGTCGCCGTGCCTCGTATGCGACTCCCGCGCGGACTGCGAGAACGAGAAGAAAACGCCCACCCGCGCGACTTCCGCCACCCGCTGCGGGGCGTGCTCCAACCGCCCGGGCTGCGAGCTGCGCAAAGTCGCCCTCGGCTCGTATTCGCGCGACATCGGCCTCCCCATGATATACGACCCCTCTAAGGTCGAGCGCGACGATCCTTTCATAGACAAGGACCACAACCTTTGCGTTCTGTGCGGCAGGTGTTTCAGGGTCTGCGAGAAAATCCACTCCAAGCCCGCCATAAGCATCGCAAACCGCGGCAAGAAGGCGAAGATTTCCTCGGCTTTCGGGAGGTCTTGGAGCTCGGAAGAATGCCTGTTTTGCGGGGCGTGCATAGACGCCTGCCCGACCGGCTGCCTCACCGACAGGTGGGGGAAGTGGTTCGGCGAGCCCGACAAAACCGTGGAGTCCCGCTGCGCGATGTGCCCGAAGCACTGCAAGATTCTGTTGCGCATAAAGGACGGAAGGGTCGTGTCGGCGGGAATGGCGGCGCTGAACAAGGAGAGCGCGATTTGCCCGATAGGCAGGTTCGCGCTCCCGCAGATGGTAAATTCTCCGCGGCGGCTGCGCAAAATCGCCGTCAGGCGCGGCAGGGAGCAGGTTCCCGTGCCGCCGGAAGAGGCGGTTGAAAGGCTTTTTGAAATCCTCTCGCAAAACTCCGGAAAGATTCTCGTCATATCCAATGCCGGCGCGACTTACGAGAGCCGCAAGGCAATGCGCGCCATATCGGGCGCGTTCGGCGGAAAGCTCGTGGAAATGCCGCTCGATTCCGACGCTTCCGATCTTCCCTCCGACATTTCTGCGGACTTGGCTGCCGGAAAATATTCGGCGGTTCTTTCCTACGGGGACTACATTTCCGATGAGGCCGCGCAAAAGATAGGGCATCTGGCGATATTCGACGTCATGAAGACGCCCGCGCAAAAGTTCGCGGAAGTCGTGCTGCCGATAAGCGCGTTCGCGGAAACTTCCGGCACGCTGGCGGCTCCCGACGGCTCCAAAATGGCCGTGCCCGCCGCGGTCGCCTCTTCCGGCGACCAGCGGCCCCTCAACGGCTACCTTTGCGACTTGTGCAAAAAGCTCGGCGTGGACGTCAAAAAATACGACTTTGACCTCGAGCCCCTTCCGGCGGATTTCAAATCGCCGACGGAGGATAAAAAGGCCCTGCCGCGCAGGGTATTGGGGCATTTCCTCGCCGATTACGTTCCGGATCTCGGGCTGCTCGGCCTGCCGCATTCCCCGAAGTGGCATGAAAAGGCCGCGGCGAAAGCTTCCGGAGGCTTTGAAATCCTCGAGAACAAAATGCTCGCCCCCAATTTCCACGAGCTCACCGTCAAGGCTCCCGAGGCCGCCAAATTCGCGCGCCCCGGACAGTTTGCGATACTAATGGCAAACTCCGACAGCGAGCGGTCTCCGTTCACGCTGATAGACTGGAACGCCGAGGAGGGTTGGGTTAAATTTATAATAGAGGAGGTCGGAAGGTCCTCCGCGGAGATCGGCGCGCTCCAAAAGGGCGACAGGCTCGCGGTTCTAAGCGGCCCGCTCGGTACGCCCCTCGATCTCGGCCGGTTCAAAAAAGGCTCGAAAGCCCTGCTGCTCGGCGGGTGCTACGGAATCGCCGCCATATACCCGATCGCCCGCGAGCTCAAAAAGGCGGGCGTCCGGACTGTGTGCGCGATAGAGGCGTCGTCCTCATACATGCTCTATTACAAGGACAAGCTCGCGTCAGTCTGCGACGAGCTCATAGTCTCCACCCGCGACGGCAGCGAAGGCCGCAGGGGAGGGTGCATAAACGTCATGGAAGAGCGCGGGGCGGAGTTCGACGAAATCGTCGCCATAGGCTGCGTGTTCATGATGAAGCAGTGCGCCTCCAAAGCTCCGGCGGACGGGCGCGACATGTTCTGCTCGCTCAATCCGATAATGGTCGACGGAACCGGCATGTGCGGCGCCTGTCGCGTGACGGTCGGCGGCGAGACGAAGTTCGCGTGCGTCGACGGCCCGTTCTTCCGCCTCGACAAAGTCGATTTCGGAGAGCTCGGCAAGCGCCGTTCGGCATACAGGCTTATCGAGATAGAGGCGATGCCGCGCCATTTAAACGGCAAATGCCACCGCGGTTAAAGCAAGGAATTTTCGGAGATATTTGAAATGTCAGAAGAAAAGGTAAGGAAAATCAAGGCGTCGGGGCTTCCCCGCATGAAGATGCCCGAACAGGATCCCGTGCGCAGGGCCTCCAATTTTGAGGAGGTTCCCTACGGCATTTCCCTCGAAATGGCGATGGACGAGGCCAGCCGCTGCCTGCAATGCCCCAAACCGCGCTGCAAAGCCGCCTGTCCCGTCAACATAAACATACCGCAGTTTATCGCGGAAATTTCGAAAGGCGACCCGAAGGCGGCTGCGGAAAAACTGAAGACGCAGACCGCCCTCCCCGCGGTGTGCGGCCGCGTCTGCCCGCAGGAGAGCCAGTGCGAGGGCAGCTGCGTGCTCGGAATCCGCGGCGAACCCGTCGCGATCGGCGCTCTCGAAAGGTTCTCCGCCGACTACGTGCGCCTCAACAACCTCGAAAAAACCCCCGAAAAGGCGGCGCCCACGGGCAAGAGAGTGGCCATAATCGGTTGCGGCCCCGCCGGAATCACGGCGGCCGCGGACTTGGCGATAGCCGGCCACGAAGTCGAAATTTTCGAGGCTCTCCACCTCCCGGGGGGCGTGCTGATGTATGGCATACCGCAGTTCCGCCTCCCGAAAGAAATCGTCTCGCACGAGGTCGAATCGCTCAAAAAGCTGGGCGTAAAAATCCATCTCAACTACATTGTCGGCAAGCTTAGGACTCTCGAAAGCCTGCTCGAAGACGGATTCGACGCCGTGTTCCTCGGTTCCGGCGCGGGCCTGCCGATGTTCCTCGGAATCCCGGGCGAAAACAGCGTGGGCGTGTTCTCCGCAAACGAATTTCTCACGCGCTTCAACCTGATGAAAGCCTACGACTTTCCCGAGCACGGCACAACCCCCATCCGCGCGAAGCACATCATCACCGTCGGCGGCGGCAACGTGGCGATGGACTCGTCGAGAACCGCCCTTCGCGTCGGTGCCAAGTCGACAATCGTCTACCGCCGCGCGCTCGAACAGATGCCAGCCCGCAAGGAGGAGATACACCATGCGCAGCAGGAGGGTGTGGAATTTCAGATGCTCACCAATCCCAAGCGCGTAGTTGCCGGCGAAGACGGCAAGGTCGTCGCGCTCGAATGCGTCAAAATGGAGCTTGGCGAGCCCGACGCCTCCGGCCGCCGCTCTCCCGTTGAGATAAAGGGCAGCGAGTTCCAAATTCCCTGCGATGTCGTGGTGGTGGCGATAGGCAACCGCCCGAACCCGCTCATTCCCATGACGAGCCCGAACCTCAGGACGACGAAGAAGGGCACGATAGAGTGCGACCCCGAAACTTTGCAGACCTCCATACCGCAGGTTTTCGCCGGCGGCGACGCCGTAAGCGGAGCCGCCACGGTAATCAGCGCCATGGGGCAGGCTAAGATTGCCGCGCGCAGCATAAACAGGTTCCTGCGCGGCGAGCCGCTCAAAGATGCGCCTTCTGCTGTCTAACGACGACGGGATAGGTTCTCCGTTTCTGCCGGCGTTCGCCGCGGCGCTCTCCGAGGTCGCGGAGGTGGAAATCGTCGTTCCCGCGCGGGAACAGAGTTGGATAGGGCGCGCGTACAACCGCCACGCCGCGGTTGCCGTGGGGGAGGCGGAGGCCGGCGGCTTTAAATGCCGCACGGTGGCGGGCACGCCGTCCGACTGCGTCAATATAGCCCTATCCCATCTGCTTTCCGAGCCGCCCGACGCCGTGGTCTCGGGGCTCAACATCGGCCAGAATGTCGCGCTGCCCCTGCTTTGGAGCAGCGGGACTTTCGCGGCGGCGGTCGAGGCCGCTGGCTGGGGGATTCCCGCCTTTGCGTGCTCCATGCGCCTTCTCAAAAAATTTTACGAGATCTGCCGATTGCGCCACGAGCTCCCGCCGGACGAATTGCGCGCGCATTTGGAGACCGCCTCAAAGCACGCGGCGCGCTACATAGCCGATTGCGTTTCGCGCGGAGGTTTTGCCCGCGGGGAAGTTCGCAATATAAACTATCCCGCGGACTTTTCGGGGGAATCGAAATTTGCCGAGTGCGTCCCCGCGCGCGCGAAACTGGCGCCGCTTTACGTCAAAAACCCCGACGGCACTTACGGGTTTTCCTATGCAATGGGCGAGACCGCCCCTTCGCCCGACGGCAGGCCGACCGACGTGGAATGTCTGAATGCGGGAATCGCCTGCGTTTCAAAAATTTTCATAAACGCAGGGTAGTCCGCGGCAAAAGGCGGTTTTGCCCGCCGGCAGGTACAGCGAATAAGCGGCTGCTGCGCTTTGCCCGCAGCATTCCAAGCCTGCGGCTTCCCGCATTGCCGGTTTTCCCAAAATGTCGGGCGGCTCTTTAAAATTGTCTTTTCCCATTTGTAATTTTGACGGCGCGCCCATTCGGAATGCGGTTGCGGATTTAAAAATCATTGCAGGGACGGCGGATTTTTCTGACGGACACTGGATTTTTTGTTTGACGTTGAATTTCTTGGATTTTAGTTTGTTTTCATTCCAAACAGATTGTTTATTTTATGAAGATACGCACATTTTATTTCTATTGCGCCCTTGCTTCAATCCTATGCGCCGCGTGCGCTTCCCCTCGGGAGGAGGGCGGGCAGGCAACGAACGGAGCTTCGGTCCGCGTCAAGGACGCCGCCGCCGGCAAGATGGGGCAGCCCGCGCTCTCCGACGTGAAGCTGAAAGGGTATGCGGGCGAGAAAATGGATTTGTTTTTCAAAAACCGCGTGTTTTCGGATTTCGCCAAAGACGAGGTTTTCGGAGAGGCGGAAGAAGCTTTCCGCGCCAAAGCGGACGACAGGCTCGGCTGTGTCGGCTATTGGCAGGGCGAGTTCTGGGGCAAGCTCGCCATTTCCGCGTCCGGCGTCTGCGAATATTCCCAAAACGGTGAATTGAAAGATTTCATCGCAAAGAAGGCGGCTACGCTCATTTCAATGCAGGAGCCCGACGGATATTTGGGGACGTACAAAAACAGAACGTTTTTGCGCGTGAACGACCTCGAAGCATCAAAGAAAGCGGTCGGGTACGAGTGCAGCTGGTGCTGGAACCTTTGGTGCAGAAAATACACCCTCTGGGGGCTTCTCGAAGCCTATAAAATCGACAAAAATCCCGAGACGCTCGCTGCCGCCGCGAGCTTCATGAACCAGTACATCGACATGCTGCGCGCCGAAAACGTCAAAATTTGCGATACGGGCACTTTTGTGGGAATGCCGAGCATGTCGATTTTAAAACCCCTGCTTATTCTCTACCGCGAGACTTCCGACGCCAAGTTTCTCGATTTCGCAAAGGAAATCGTCTCGTACTGGGACAGGGACGGAAATCCGCCGCCAAACTTTCTGCGCAACGCCTTTTCGGGCGAGCCCGTGCGACTGTGGTATCCGCACGTGAAGAACTGGGAAAAGGCGTACGAAATGATGTCGTGCCTCGAAGGGCTCGTGGACTACTGGCGCGTGACCGGCGACGAAAAGGCGCTGAAAGCCGCCTCGAATATCCGCGACCAGCTCCTGCGCGACGAAAAGAACATACTTTCGAGCGTCGGCTACAACGACATGTTCGTCGGCGGCGCAAACCAGATAAACGCCATCACCGAGCCCTGCGACGCAATCCACTGGATGCGCCTGAACAAGGAACTGTTCCTCTCCTCGGGCGATCCGAAGTACCTCGACGAAATGGAGGACACTTTTTACAACGCATTTCTCGCGGGCGTCTCGCGCGACGGCAAATGGGGTGCGCGCGGGGTGCGCAGCCACGGCTACCACTTCGTCGCCAAGCCGCAGGTCGGCATGAAATACAACCACTGTTGCGTGGACAACATGCCCCGCGGATTTCTCGACTTCGCCCAAACCGCGCTCTCGCGTTCCGGCGGCGAAATTTTCGTGAATTTCTATTCGCCGTTTAAGGGGAAAATCGGCGGCGCGGAGGTGGAAATCTCGGGCGGCTACCCGATAGACGATTCCGCCGAAGTAAAAATCCGCGTTGAGAAGCCGACGAGAGTTTCCTTCCGCATTCCGTCGTGGAGCGCCCGTACGCTCGTGGACGGCAAGTTGGCGAAGGGCCCGTGGCACTCCGTGGAGGTGGACGGCGAGAAGACGGTGAAAATCGGCTTCGACATGTCGCCGCGCGTAGTGGATTCCCCCCTTTCGGACTGCTACGTTCCCAAAAACGATTTGCGCGCAAGCCGCTGGACGGGCTACGGGTCGGATCCCGACCTTCTGACGCTGATGCGCCACAGCGCGGGGGCGACGATCAGGCGCGGGCCGCTTCTTTTGGCGCGCAGCAAATACATAGGCAATTCGGACGCGGAGATGTTCGGGTCGGCCACAGTGAACAACGGCGGCGCAAAGTGCAGGCTCACACCGGCAAAGGCGGACAAAACCTGGGGCCTGTGGGACGCGGAGATAAAAACCGCCGACGGCAGGACGATAAAAACCAAAGTTTGCGATTTTGCATCCGCGGGCGACGATTTCCGCCGCGGCGAGCCCGTCAACCGGACGCCGACATTCTCCGTTTTCTTCTGAGGTCTGGTTGCGGCGGCACAGGGGAATATTGGCGCAAGCCGCCCGCACCCGCCGCGCCCTTGCGCAATTTTCCGGCGGCAATTCGCGCGGCCGGGAAAAGCGCGCAAACCGCAGCCGATTGGCTTTGCGGCGTAAAAATTGATAGGGCGTTTCACGTTTCGCCTGCGGGCAAGGCGCGAATTTTTTTGCGGTGCAAATTCGCGCGGTTTGCCACATGCGCACTTTGGACTGCGGCGGTTTTTTATCCGGTTCCGGCAAGTTTTGGTTCTTTACCGTTGGGAAAATCCGCGGGGAAGCATCGGAGTGGGAGGTTAATTTTCCCCAAACGAAAATTTACATCGTTGAGGCTCTCGGATAGGAAATTTTACACGGTTAAAATAAATTTGGTTTTCCGGCTTTCCGCAGTTTTTGCGTTTGCCGCCACTCTCGACGCTGCCGACTATTGCTTTTCCTATTCCGGAAATTTTGATTGGGAACGTGGCGATGCGTGGCATTCGGACTAAGCTCTGACTGAGCGCGCCCCCGCTGGTGCGCCATATCCGGCCGCGGGTGATACGGTATTTAAAGGCTCGCCAAACACCTCCGCTTCCGCGGTACAGCGCGAAACTTATCTCGGCAGACGACTGACTGTTGCCGTCAACGGCGGGGCGGTAAACTCCGGAAACGGGTCGTCGCTGTCGGAAAATCCGGAGGCTCGTTTTGAAATATCCGGCAAAATAAAGGCGCAATTTTCCGGCGGAAACACAAATTCCCTCTTTGGATTTCGGATTCGGACGGATACAGTCTCGTCGCAGAGGTTGCCGCGGGCGGCATAGATATGGGCGCGGAGATTTGCGGCGGCGGTTCCAATGGTTTCTGCGGGAACTGGCTTTCCGTCGAATTTGCGTTCGGCAACGCGCGCATGCGGGATTCCCTCGTGGCAGTCGGGGGGCGGCTTCAAACCGATTTCCCGCAATGCGGTTGAGGAAGAGGCGGTCGCATCCGAAAAGCTTTCAAAAACGGCGGTAGTGGAAGAATCGCGGTGGGTTTTGCCGGCTGTTGCGGAAATACGCTGAATCCGGATAATTATCAAATTGCGAAGAATACAATTTTTAATCAGGGGACGGATTAAATTTATGAGCGCGGGCGACCTTTTTTCGGCCTCGAAAATGAAGTAAGCGAAAATACCTGCTATACGAATACGGATTTTTATGCCGCGGGCTTTGAAAATGCCGGTGCGTTTTTCTGTCGGGCGGAATCGGAGGGCGGCTGTTGGCTCCAAGTCGGATTCGCCCAAATTTCCGGATTGTGCGGTTATTGCCGCAACGATCAGAGCGTCCGCCGTTGCGCTTGCCGCGCGCAAAAAAGGGAGGGGCGATACGGGGAAGACGCCGTTTCCCGATTTCCCGCGCGCATGCAACGGGTACGCGCTGCGGGAATACGGCGCGCACCGCGAAGATAATGGGCAACCCTTTTGTTTGCGGCGCGCTTTTCATTTTGAGATAACGCGGCGCAATGTGCTCCCGTCCGCGCGAAAAGCAGGAATGTCCGCAGCGCCTGCCGAAACTCGGGATTCACAGGGCAAGGGCGATAATGGTTTCTTTGAAATTGGATTTTCCAGTAAAAAATGCGCAGGTTTTCGGACGACATATTCGGTGGGCAATGTGCGGGCAAATGAAAGGCGGGAAGCCGCCTTATTTAAACAAACAAAAAGGGCGAAAGACCCTCCAAGATTCGCCTCCCGCTAATTGGGAGCGGTAAGAAGAAATGCTTTCGCCCTTAAACTTAAAATCGGAAAACCCTTCCGAAAGCCGGCGTGGAAAAACTTTTGCGCGGCGCCTGTGCCGAAAGTTTTCGTATAGTTTGCGGTGCGGGCAATTTCTTTCCGGACGCCGCCGCTACGGCTGGATTGCGAACAATCCCGATAGAAAACGCAACCGCTTTTATGAATGCGGCCGCGACAGGGCGTTGGCGCGGACAATTCCGCACAGGGCGGACGGAAAGCTTTAATGGAAGCGCGCCGCCCGCCCCTGCGGCGGTATCAGATTTCCACGTCTTTTGAGTAATCCACATTCGGGAGCCCGAAGCCGAAAAGTTTTAGGAACTCTTTTTTGTAGCCCGCAAAGTCGGTGAGCTCGTAGAGGTTTTCGGTGGATACTTTGGGCCAGATGTCGAACACTGCCTTTTGGACGTCGTCGCGCAATTCGAGGTTGTCGATTCTCACGCGCCCGCCGTCGTCAAATTCGAGGCAGTTGCCGTTGTAGAGCTGGGTGGAGAAAAGGCGCTGGATTTGCCCTATGCAGCCCTCGTGGATTCCCTTTTCCTTCATCACCTTGTAGAGAATGGATACGTAGAGGGGCACGACGGGAATCGCGCTGCTCGCCTGCGTGACGAGCGCCTTGTTTACGGATATGAACGCCTTGCCGCGCCGCAGTTTCAGCAGCGCGTCGATCCTGTCCGCGGCGGCTTCGAGATCTCTTTTTGCGAGCCCGATGGTGCCGCTGCGGTAAATCGGATAGGTGAGCTCGGGCCCGATGTAGGAGTACGCGACGCTCGCGCAGCCCTCGGCTAAGACGCCCGCGCCGTCGAGCGCCTTGATCCAGCGCTCCCAGTCGTCGCCGCCCATGGTTTTGACGGTCTCGAAAATTTCGCGCTCGGTCGCGGCGGGAACCGTCACTTCAATTACCTGCCCCTTGTCGGTGTCGAGCGACTTGTCTTTGCGCTCTTCGCCTACGGTTTTGAGGACGCTCTTGTAGACTTCGCCGGTGTCGGGGTCGGTGCGGCGGGGCGAGGCGAGCGAATATACTATCAGATCTACCTTTCCGAGCGGGCTCTTTTTTATGGCCTCAATGGCCTGTTTTTTCACCTCGTCGCCGAAAGCGTCGCCGTTGATGTTTGCGCAGTAGAGACCTGCGGCTTCGGCCTGTTTTGCAAATTCGGCGGTGTTGTACCAGCCCGCGCTCGCGGGGCGCGACCTCGCCGCGTCGCCCGGGCGCTCGAAGAAAACGCCAACCGTCGCGGCGCCGCAGCCGAATGCGGCGGTTATGCGGCTCGCGAGCCCGTAGCCGGTGGACGAGCCGATTATCAGGGCCGATTTGCACCCGCCCTTTATTTCGCCCTTGCCCTTGACATAGGCGATCTGTTCGCGCACGTTTTCGGCGCAGCCTTCGGGGTGGGCGGTAATGCAGAGAAATCCTTTTACTTTGGGTTCTACTATCATTCGGTGTCCTTTTTCTTGAAAAAATTTTTTGCGCCGGAGGCGGCGGAGGTCAGTTTATGCGGTTTTGCATGTACAGAATGAGGGCTTTGAGGAAGCCGCAGTCGGGGCTGAGCTTCTCGCAGTCGGCAACCGCTTTGTTCGTGAGCGAGGCCGCGATTTCGCGCGACTTTTCCACGCCGTAGAGCGAGACGTACGTCATCTTTTCGTTGGCGGCGTCGAGCCCCGTGGTTTTCCCCATCGTCGCGTCGTCGCTCGTCACGTCGAGGATGTCGTCTATCACCTGGAAGGCGAGCCCGATGTTTTTGCCGATTTCGCGCGCGGCGGCGAGCTTTTCGTCGTCGTACGAGTCCGCCAGCCTGATTCCCATAGTGACGGCGGCGGTTATGAGGGCGGCGGTTTTGTTGTGGTGGATGAAGTCGAGCTTTTCGGGCGTCATTTTGCCGTCGCGCTCGCCGAGCACGTCCTCGACCTGTCCGCCGATCATCTTTTGGCTGCCGCCCGCGTCTGCGAGGTCGAGAACCAGCCCCGCGGCGATTTCAGGCCTCGACTTGTATGCGTCGGCCAGCAGCCGGAAAGAGTACGTCAAAAGCGCGTCGCCGGCAAGCAGCGCCATGGTCTCGTCAAATTTCTTGTGGCAGGTGGGCTTGCCTCTTCGCAGGTCGGAGTTGTCCATGCAGGGCAGGTCGTCGTGTATGAGCGAATACGTGTGCAGGCACTCTATCGCCACGCACGCGGGCAGCGGGTCGACGGCGGACGGGAACATGTCGTGGGCGGCCAGCAGAAGCATCGGACGGATTCTCTTTCCGCCGGCTTCCATCGAGTAGCGCATGGCCTCGTGGACGATGTGCGGGCGGGCGTCCGCCGGCGGGAGATATTTTAATATAGCGGATTCCACCGCGCTCCGTTTTTCCTCGAAAAGCCTTTTAAATTCTTCGGTAGTCATGGCGCGATTTTCCCACAATGCCCGCAGTTGTAAACCATTATTTTCGGCGCGGGCGGTTTTTTGAACAAACGCTCCCGCAGCGCTGTCGATAGCGAACAGCCGCCGGAAAAATCCGCTGCCGCTTGCGCGGGCGGCGGCTGAAAGGGAGACAGTATGAGATATATCGCATCCGTATTTGCCGCCGCAGTTTTCGCATGTTCCGCGCTTTCGGGACACGCTCAGGCCGCGGCGGGAACTTCGAATCCGGCGGCTTCCCGCCAATGTCGGGAGCCTTCCGCCCAATGCGCCGGTTCGCAGGCGCGGGAAGCGGAATCCGCCCAAAAGTCCAAGAAGGCCAAGAAGGCCAGGGGCTACGCCAACCGGCGCACAGAGAGATAGCCGCCCCAATTCCGATCCGCCGTTCGCGTTTTGCGGGCGTTCCACCAAATTGCGGGCGCATCTTGCTGTGACATTTATGGTTGACGCTTTCGGGAACCGGTGAAAAAATATCAAAGATATGAAAAGGCGAATCTTTGCGGCGGCCGCCGCGATGTTTGCGGTATCGGCGTTTGCCGTTGCCGGGGAGGACGAATTCATACCGCAGAAACTGACCGTCGGGGAATTTTTTGAAAATCCCGTCGGAATGTCCCTTGAAAATTTGCGGTTTTCCTGGCGGATGCCCGCCGGTTCGCAGGGAATGAGGCAGACTGCGTACCAGCTCGTCGTGGCGCGCACCCCCGAAGGGCTCGGCGAGAACCCGCTGTGGGACAGCGGGAAAGTCGCGTCGCCGGACTCGGTCTGGGTTGCGGCTGACATTCCCGCGCCGAAGTCGCGCGAAAGGTTTTATTGGAAAGTCCGCGTTTGGGACGAGGCCGGCAGGGCATCGGGGTGGTCGGAGCCCGCGTTTTTCGAGGCGGGGCTTCTCGGCAATTCCGACTGGTCGGCCAAGTGGATTTCAAACACTGCCCCGCAGGAGTACGATACCGTAAAATTGAAGGACGGCAAGGAGAAGTCGATACCCAAGGCGTTTCCGCCCACATACCTGCGCAAAGAGATAGCGCTCGACGACGACGTGGAAAGCGCGCGCCTTTACGTCGCGGCGCGCGGCATATACCAGTTTTACATAAACGGAAGAAAGGTCGGCGGCGACTTTTGGAGCCCCGGCTGGACCGACTACAACAAGCGGATCCAGACGACCGCCTACGATGTCTCGAAAATGCTCTACGAAGGCGGCAACGCGCTTGCGGCGATAGTCGCCGACGGCTGGTATGCCGGAACTCTCGCATGGAGCAGCAACCGCGCGGTGTACGGCAAAAAGCCGGAGCTTGCGGCGCAGCTCGAAGTCGTCTACAAAGACGGTCGGCGCGCGGCTTTTTCGACCGACGGCTCGTGGAAATGGGCGTTCGGCCCCATAACGTATTCGGATATATACCACGGCGAAAACTACGATGCGCGCCGCGGGCTCGGCGATTGGGCGGAAACCGGCTTCGACGACTCCGCCTTCAAGCCGGTATCCGTTGGGGAAATCGGCAAATCCCCCGTGCTCGAACCGCGCCGCAGCCCCGTGATTTCCGCCGCGCAGGAACTTTCCGCCGTGTCGGTGCGGACTCTCAAACCCGGGACTTTCGTCTTTGACCTCGGCCAGAATATGGTCGGCTGGGCGAAGATAAAAATCCCCGCCAACCCCGGCAGAGAAATAACCGTGCGGTTCGCCGAGATGCTCGAAAAGGACGGTTCGCTCTATACGAAAAATTACCGCTCGGCGCGTTCCACCGACACGTATATATGCAAGGGATACGGGGTTGAGGAGTGGGCGCCGCTCTTCACCTACCACGGTTTCAGATATGTGGAGCTCTCGGGGTTTCCTGAGAACGCCAAGCCGTCTCCCGACTGGGTGAAGGGGATAGTCCTCCATAACGCCATGCCGCAAATCGGGACTTTCGTGTGTTCTTCCCCGAAGGTGAACGCCCTGCAAAGCTGCATACAGTGGGGGCAGCGCGGCAACTTCTTTTCCACGCCCACCGACTGCCCGCAGCGCGACGAGCGCCTCGGTTGGACGGGCGACGCGCAGGTATTCGTCCCGACCGCGGCGTTCAACATGGGCGTGTGTTCCTTCTTCTCGAAGTGGGCGCGCGACTTGCGCGACGCGCAGGTTGCGGCAGGCCCCAAAGAGGGCGCCATTGCGCACGTGGCGCCTAACGTTCTCGGCAAAGACGCTTCCGGCTGCCCCGCGTGGGGGTCTGCGGCAATCATCTGCCCGTGGGAAATCTATCTGCAATACGGCGACAAAAACATTCTCGAAGAAAATTATCCGGCGATGCAGAAGTTCGTGAAATATCTCGAAAACAGCTCGAAAGACCGCATTTGCCGGGCGTGGACTTTCGGAGACTGGCTGTCGCAGGACAAGCTCGATTCCGACTGGAAGCCGCGCAAAATAGAAAAGTCTTCCGACCCGAAGGCCTCCGAAATCTTCCGGCCTTCCGGAGAAGCAGCCGAGCGCAAATCGGAACACCCGCTCGGCGGGTACACAAGAAAGGATCTCGTCGCGACCGCCTATTTTGCGCGCAGCGCGGAGCTGCTCTCCAAAGTCGCCGAAGCGCTCGGTAAAAACGATGACGCCAAAAAGTACGCGGGACTCGCGGACGAGGTGAAAAAAGCGTTCGTCAAAAAATTCGTCTACGAGGACGGCACGGTAGACAACGAAACCCAGACGGCGTATCTGCTCGCGCTCGGATTCGACCTGCTTCCGGAAAACATCCGCCAAAAGTCGTTCGATAAATTTGTCGAAGTTCTCGAAAGCTCGGGCGTCTATCTGCGGACGGGATTTTTGGGGACGCCGCTTTTGACGGAAGTCTTGACCCGCTATGGGAGGCCGGATCTGGCGTACCGCCTGCTGCTGAACGAAAACTTCCCGTCATGGCTGTATCCGATTGCACAGGGGGCGACGACCATGTGGGAACGGTGGAACAGCTATTCCCGCGAGGCGGGGTTCGGCGACGCCGGCATGAATTCCTTCAACCACTACGCATACGGGGCGATAGGCCAATGGCTCTACAAGAGCGT
>ERZ827168.1980-NODE-1980-length-25525-cov-7.130978_pt1 | contig 25525 bp, 20 predicted proteins | sample MGYA00519868_ERZ827168 | MGnify/ENA primary metagenome ERZ827168 (study PRJEB31778, sample SAMEA3449271) | human gut metagenome | biome: human gut; feature: human-associated habitat; material: faeces | place: United Kingdom | collected 2010/2012 ...
TTAAATGTTCAAAACACGTAAATCTTTTCCATACAGAGTTATCTAAATCTTCATGGTATTTTAAAAGCAATTTCCAATATCTTTTTATTTTCTTTATGAGAAAAGTATGTTATATTACATATTGTAAGGTAGGTTATAATATGAATAAAAAATTTAAGTTTATATTTTTAATGAGTTTTATTTTATTATTTTGTAGTGCGTGTGATGGAGATGTTACTAGAGATTTGAGACATGATGGTTTTAATTATGGTAGTGAGTTTAATTGTAAGTATTTCTTTCCAGCAGATAAGGAGGATACTAGTTATAAAAAAATAAAATATATAACCGGTACACATATTATTGATACTAATGGAAAGTTATATGAAATATCACTTGGACAAAGTTATGCAAATGATCAAAACTGTAAAGAGGCTGAAACTCAAATAGAGGTTAAAGCTATAATGGATGGAAGTATTGTTAAGGGAACTGACAATAAATATTATTATTTAACTGCTCAAAATAATGTTACTCAATATAGTGAAGTTCCAACTACTGATAATAATTATTATACTTATGATTTATTACTTAAGAGTGATGATGTTATAAAAGTAGTTACTGCTAATAGTAGTACAGGTTTATATTATATTTTAAAGAATGATGGAAATGTTTATGGGGTTGTAGTTTCAAGGGCGGATAGAAATTCTCCTGCTGAAATTACTAGTAATGCTATTGTTTATAATCAAGCGGATTATGGAGGTACAATAACTGATTTTAATTATGCAGGCGAATCTACTACAACATTTGTTAGAACTACTAGTAAGTTATATAGGATGTATATGATAAATAGTGATGAATGTAGTAAGTATGCCGATGTTACATGTAAATATGAAATGAAGGAAGATGAAACATTCAATAAATATAGTGATAGAATTATTGCTTATAGTGGAAATACATTAATTACTGATTATAATAGAGTATTTAGTGCATAAAAGACTTAGGTCTTTTTTCTTTTTTTAAAGTATGTTATACTAAGCGGGAATATGAGGTGGAAATATGAATTTAAGTAAAGATTGGAAAGATTATGAATTAATAGATGCTTCTTGTGGTGAAAAATATGAAAGATGGGGAAATATATATTTATTAAGACCAGACCCACAAGTTGTTTGGGATAATGGTAATTTACGTGAAAAGTATCATGGTAAGATTGATGCTGTTTATCATAGAAGTAATAAAGGTGGAGGACACTGGGAGAATTTAAGAAATGTTCCTGCTGCATGGACAATTAATTATAAGAATTTAACTTTTAATATTAAACAAATGGGATTTAAACATACGGGGTTATTTCCAGAACAAGCAGTTAATTGGGATTATATGATTAATAAAATTAAAAATAGTGGTAGAAAGAATATCAAAGTATTAAACTTATTTGCTTATACAGGTGGAGCAAGCGTTGCTTGTATGTCTGCTGGTGCTCATGTTACTCATGTTGATTCTTCTAGAGGTATGGTAGACTGGTGTAAAGAAAATGTAAATAGTAGTAATTTGAATATGACAAGTGTTAGATATTTAGTTGATGATGTTGTAAAGTTTGTGCAAAGAGAAATAAGACGTGGAAATAAGTATGATGCTATTATAATGGATCCACCTAGTTATGGAAGAGGTGCTAATGGAGAAGTTTGGGATATTGAGAAAAATCTTAACTATTTAGTTGAAATTTGTAGTGAAGTATTATCTGATAATCCATTGTTTTTCTTAATTAATTCTTATACTACAGGTCTATCTTCTACAGTTTTATCTAATATACTTGAGTTAACTATTAATAGAAAATATACAGGTTCAATTACTTGTGGAGAGGTAGGTCTTCCAATTACTAGTTGTGGTTTAGTACTTCCTTGTGGAATTTATGGAAGATGGGAATCTAATGAGTAAATTAAATATTTTATATGAAGATAATCATATTATTGTTGTTGTGAAACCTTATAATGTTTTAAGTCAAGGAGATGCTACTGGTGATAGGTCAATAATGGATGATATTAAAGATTATATAAAAGTAAAATATCATAAACCTGGTAATGTTTATTTAGGTCTTGTTCATCGTCTTGATAGACCGGTTGGTGGTATTATGGTATTTGCAAGAAGTAGTAAGGCTGCAAGCAGGTTAAGTAAGGCTTTTAATGAGCATTCTATTACTAAGAAATATATGGCTATTGTTCATGGAAAAGTTAGTAAAAAAGAAGAATTAGTTGACTATATTGAAAAAGACAAAAATGGTAATAGTTTTATAAGTAAAAATGGTAAAAAAGCTATCCTTGATTATGAATTACTTCAATATAATAAAGAAAATGATTGCAGCTTAGTTTCTATTTCTTTGAAGACTGGAAGACATCATCAAATAAGAGTACAATTTGCTAGTCGTGGACATTATTTGTTAGGGGATCAAAGGTATGGTGTTCTTGATAATAAACAAATTAGTTTATTTTCTTATTATTTATCTTTTGAACATCCTGTAACTCATGAAATATTGGAATTTAAAGTTATGCCTAAGAAAGAAAATTATTGGACATTATTTACATTGTAAAAAAAATGTCTTTATTATAAAAGTATTTGCAATTGCAAATATTTTTTGTTATTATAATAATAGATTATAGAATAAAGGGAGTAGATATTAATGAATTTTGATTTAGGTTGGTTTACTACTGTTCCTGGTATGTTTATTACAGGAGGAGTTGTACTATTAATTATTGCTTTAGTTATTTTGATAGTAACTGGAAAGAAATCTAAGAAAGAGAAAAAAGCTAAAGAAGCGGCTGATGCTAACGCTAATACTGCTCCTACAATGACTGGACCAACTCCTGTTGTTACACCAGTTGATGCAAGTGCTGCTACACAAACACCTGCTGTTGCAAACAATACAAATATGATTTCACCAGAGGCTGTTACAATGGCAAATGCACCAACTGTTCAACCTATGATGCCTGAAGCAACTCCAACAGTTATGCCTAATAGTATGCCAGAGGTTCCTGTAGTTCAGCCTTCAGTTCCTACAATGGATATGGGAATGCCAAGCACACCTGTAGTTGATACAAATGTTGCAATGCCACAAATGGGAATGGCACCTGAAATGGCTCAACAAATGCCAGCAATGGATATGCAAATGCCAAGTGCACCAGTAGTAGATGCACAACCAGTTATGCCAGAGGCACCTCAAATGAATGTTATGCCTGAAGTACAACAAATGCCAGCAATGGATATGCAAGTGCCAAGCACACCAGTAGTAGATGCACAACCAGTTATGCCAGAGGCACCTCAAATGAATGCTATGCCAGAGGTACAACAGATGCCAGCAATGGATATGCAAGTGCCAAGCGCTCCAGTAGTAGATGCACAACCAGTTATGCCAGAGGCACCTCAAATGAGTGTTATGCCTGAAGTACAACAAATACCAGCAATGGATATGCAAGTGCCAAGCGCACCAGTTGTAGATGCACAACCAGTTATGCCAGAGGCACCTCAAATGAATGTTATGCCAGAGGCACCTCAAATGAATGTTATGCCTGAGGCACAACAGATGCCAGTAATGGATATGCAAGTACCAAATGCACCAGTAGTAGATGCACAACCAGTTATGCCAGAGGCACCTCAAATGATACCTCAAGGTGCACCACAAGAGCATGTAATTTATGGAGGCGCAGACCCAAGTGCTGTTTCTTCTATTAATGTTAGTCAAGAAAATCATCAAATATATGGTGGTGCAGATCCACTTGCTAATACGCAAACAATTCCAACAATTCCTGTTGCTAACGTTCAACCAGAAGTTGTTGCTCAAGAACCAGTTATTCAACCAATTGCACCTGTTGCTCCAACTACAGTAGAAGCACCAGTTGCACAAGTTAGTCCTGTTGCTCCTGTAGCACAAGTTGCACCAGTTGCATCTGTTGCACCAGTTGCTCCAGTTCAACAATAAAACAAGTATGAAAAGTATTAGAAAATAATACTTTTTTTTTGCTATTCTATTGGTAGACATAGAAAAAAATGTTATAATGACGTTAGGGTGGTATTATGAAAAAAATATCAATATTAGCTTTACATTTAGGATATGGCGGAATTGAAAAATGCATTGTAAATCTAGCAAATGCTTTATGTGAAAATTATGATATAGAGATTGCTGTTTGCTATAAGTTATATGATAAGCCTTCGTTTGATATTGATAAACGTGTTAAAATTAAATATTTAAATAAAGATATAGTTCCAAATAAAGAAAAGTTTATGGAAGCATGTAGAAAGAAAAATCCTATAAAAATTCTGGAAGAAGGATTTTATTCAGTAAAAGTTTTATATGCTAGAAGAAAGTCAATGGTTAATTATATTGAAAATAAAAAGTGTGATGTAATGATTAGTACACGGGATTTATTTAATTATTGGGTAAGTTCTTATGCCAAAGATAAAGTATTAAAGATTGGTTGGGAACATAATCATTTCCATGGTAATGATAAATATGCTACTAATGTTATTAATAGTTGTAAAAATTTAGATTACTTAGTTGTCGTTTCAAATGATTTACAGAAATATTATTCTCATAAACTTGATGGTAAGAAATGTATGTGTGTTTATATTCCAAATTCAGTTGATAGAGTTCCTAAAAATACTTCTTCATTAGAAGAAAAAAGACTTGTAAGTGTTGGGAGACTTTCTAAAGAAAAAGGATTTATCGATTTGTTGAAAGTGTATAAGAAAGTTTTGAAAACAAATCCTGACTGGGTACTTGATATTATAGGTGATGGAGTGGAGAGAAAGTCATTGGAAGAGTATATTTCAAAAAATAATTTAGATGGTAAAGTTACTCTACATGGTTTTCAAGGAAAAGATTATATTGATAAAGTTCTACATAAATCTTCGATATATGTTATGACATCATTTACTGAATCATTTGGTATTGTTTTAATAGAGGCCATGAGTCATGGTATTCCTTGTATTGCATTTTCATCTGCAGAGGGAGCAAGAGAAATTATCAACAGTGGAGAAAATGGCTATTTAATAAAGAATAGAAATCATAGTGCAATGATTAAGAAAATTAATGATTTGATTAATGATTATGATGAGAGGGTTAGTCTTGGTAAATCTGCAAGGCGTGGAATAAAAAAATTTACTAGTGATGTTGTAAAAGAAGAATGGATTACATTAATAGAAGAGAGTGATATAAATGAGTAAAAGACGTGTTTTATTTGTTGCTTCTACGGGAGGACATTTAAATGAATTAATGCAACTTCAGAGTATGTTTGATAAGTATGATTTTAATTTAATTACAGAAAAAACTAAGTCTAATTTATGGCTTAAAGATAAATATAAAAATAAAGTTTATTTTTTAACTTATGGGACAAAGGATCATATGTTGTCTTATCCTTTTAAGTTACTTTGGAACTGCATAAAAAGTGTATATTTATTTTTTAAGATTCATCCAGACTACATAGTAACTACTGGTGTTCATACTGCTGGACCAATATGTTTGATTTCTAAGTTTTTTGGTACGAAAATTATTTTTATAGAGACATTTGCCAATATTTCTACTAAGACTGTTACAGGTAAACTTCTATATCCTGTTTCTGACTTATTTATTGTACAATGGCAAAGGCTGTTAAAAGAATATCCTAATGCTGTTTATGGGGGGTGGATTTTCTAATGATATTTGTAACTCTTGGTACTCAAGATAAAGGTTTTCCTAGATTACTTGAGGCAATCGATAAAGAAATTGAAAAAGGAAATATAAAAGAAAAAGTTGTTGTACAAGCAGGACTTACTAAGTATGAATCTTCTAATATGGAGATATTTGATTTAATTCCTGCGGATAAATTTGAAGATTATGTCGAAAAAGCTGATTTAGTTATAACACATGGTGGTGCTGGTTCAATTTTAACGGCTATTAAACATCATAAAAAAGTCATAGCAGCAGCTAGACTTTCTAAATATAAAGAACATACAAATGATCATCAAAAACAGATTGTTAAGGAGTTTTCTAAAGACGGTTATATTATGGAACTTAGAGATTTTAATAAATTAGGAAAGTTAATTGAGAAAAGTAAGAGTTTTGTTCCTAGAAAGTTTGAAAGTAATACTAAAAATATGATTAATTTAATTGATGAATATATAGAAAGTACTGATAATGTTTCTTGGTACAATAAATATAGAGAAGCTCTTTTATATTTATTTTTTGGAGTCTGTACAACACTTGTAAATTTAATTACTAAATGGATTTTATTATTAACTGTATTTGATTCTAAAAATGCAATACAATTACAAATCTCAATTATTATTTCTTGGATTGTTGCAGTTATATTTGCTTATATTACTAACAGAGTATTTGTTTTTAGTAGCAATAATAAAAATATATTTAAAGAAATTGTTAGTTTCTTTAGTTCTCGTGTTGCAACTCTCTTACTAGAAATGGTAATTATGTTTATTTTTGTTACTAAACTTAATTTGAATGTATTTATATTTACTATAGTTACTCAAGTTTTAGTTATTGTTTTAAATTATGTTTTTAGTAAAATATTTGTATTTAAAAAATAAGGAGGATATTTCTTATGGTAAAAAAGAATAAAGGTTTTACTCTTGTTGAGTTGTTAGCTACTATAGTTATTCTTGGTATATTAGCGGCTGTTTCTATGCCAACTGTTCTTAATTTGTTGAGTGACAATACTAAGAAAGTATATGTGAATGATGCTATTAAGTTAATTTCTCAAGCAGAGTATAAAGTTAGGGCGGCTAGTACGAATATTCAAAAGCCTAATGATGGTGATTGTATAGTAATGAGTTTAATTTATTTAAATAACTCTAATTTTGATAATCCACCAAATAAAGGTGAATATATAAAAGGAGCTTCATATGTTGTTATAAAAAATAATAGAGGTAATTTAGAGTACGCAGCAACAATTGTTGAGAAAATGAAAAATGGTGGTTTCCGAGGAGTTAAACTTGCTACATCAGATGAATTAAGTGGGAAGAATTCTAATAAATATGTTGTTGATTTTAAAAAGACAGATTTAATTTATGTTGATACTGATTCTGTTGATGAGAATAATTCAACAATTTTAACTAGTGATATTATAAATAAAAATTTAGGTAATAATTATGTTTCTAAAATAAATAATGTTTATAGTTATCCAGATTTAGGTGAAGATGTTGTTGATGAGAAAGCTATGGCACCTCGTATTACTAGAGTATCATTGTCATCTGCCTCAGGAAAGGAATATTATTCTCTAGATGCGAGATTAAGTATATCTGTTGTAGATAAAGATACCACTAAGTCTAGGTTAAAAGTGCGTTACTATTTTTCTTTTAATAATGAAGTTGGAGCATTCCCTAATATATCAGATTTATGTTCTAATTCTGGAAATGATATAAGAAGAAAAGGGTGCTTTGATTGGGGCAGTTCTGATGCTTTTACAAAAGATTTTGATTTTAACAATTATTCATATGATGGTAAAAATAAATTAACATATGAAAAAAATAATAAAATATCTATATATATTGTAGTTAGTGATCCGGAAGGAAATTTTGATAGACAACAAATTGATTATGATGTTCATGAAAATACAGCTCCATTAATTAGAAGTGTGAAAATTTCTAAATTACCGAGTGATCCTCAAAATCTTGCTTCAACTCAAGTAAATTTAGATGTTACTGATGATATAGATGATACAAAAGATTTAAAGGTTTGTTTAACACAAAATAATTCTTGTACAGATTCAGAATATAAAACATATTCTTCTATGTTTGATACAAATAAGAATGCTTATTATACTTTTAAATGTAATAATAGTACATGTTTACCAAAAGGGCAAAAGTTAAAATTAAATGTTTTTGTAAAGGACAAGTTTGGTAAGGTTTCTAGTTCAAGTGCTGATTATACTTTATATAATAATAAAGCACCTGTAATTGATGTTGGAATTAAACTAGTTCCTGGAACAGACAAATTTAAGAGTGTTGCTAATTATTATTGTCCAACTAGTGATAGTTCGTGTCTTGATAAATTTAATAAGAATTCGTTAAGTTATTATTTAGTTATGGATAATGATAGTCAAATAAAAGATGATTTATCTAGTAATTCTAAAATTACTTTAACTCTACAAGAAGTAAATTCTTCTGGAAAGAACATTGGTGATGCAAAGAGTATAACATATGATAAATATTTATCATCTACAGATTTTGGAGGAAGATTTCTTGGTAAATATGATGGTGCTAATAGATTTTTAAAATTAATTGCTACTGATGAATATGGAGAAAGTAATAGTAAAACATTTGAATATAAGAATGTATATAAAAATCAACCACCTGTTTTAGTAAAAAGTGAATCTAAAATTTCTTCTACTGGATGTCCATCAAAAATAAGTAGTTATTGTAATTCTGATGATACGTCTAGTGGAAATATAAATACTAAAATAAAATTAAAGATAGTTGATGATATAGATGATGACTCTAATATTATTGTTAAAACTTATGATAAAGATTATAAAGACGATGTAGAGTCAAAAAAATACTCTATAAGTGGTTTTGCTGATGGAACAAAAACATTTAAGTTTCAATCAAAAGATTCTAGTAAACCATATGCTACTGATTCAAATAATGGAAAAAGAACTTATATGATTACTATGATTGATTCAGATAATCAAGAGTCTACAGGTTCATTAAATTATACAATTTACCAAAATAAACCGCCAATAATATTAGATACATCTGTTGAGAATGTTGGAGGAAGTCCACTTTATGATGTAAATGATACTGATTATTACTTAGATGGAAATCGTTTGTCTTCGGTTATTAAAGTAACTTTAACTGATGATTTAGATGGTGATAGTCAAGTTAATGTTGCAGTTAAAGATATTTTAAATGATAATAAACTTTCTAAAGCATCTAAGTATAGTGATATAAAAAATTCTGGAATTAATTATACTTTTGCTGGAAAGTATGATGGTGTAGATAGAAAATATAGGGCTGTTGCTACTGATAGTTATGGTGCATCTTCTGAAAGTGAGGAGACTACTTATTATAATATTTATAAGAATGTTGCTGCAACAGTTGAAAATTTAACTGTTACCGGTACAAATAAACAACCATGTAATAATGCTGGCTTATGTTCTGATGATGGAGATGGTGGAAGTTTAGATGCAGTTGTTAAATTTAATGTTAGAGATGACTTGGATGCACCAACTAATGTTTTATATTGTGTTGCTACAGGAGATAATAAATGTATACCTAATATCAAGTATACTTCTGATATTGCGACAAAAGGTATTACTATTAAAACTGCTAGTAAGTATCTTAATGAACCACAGCCAGAGGAACCTTCTGATGACTTTAATGTTGACAATAATATAACAGGTGATACTTCTTCTAGTAAGGATTCAAAAGGTAATGCTTCAACAGAAAACTATAATATTTCGGTTCAAGGTGCAGAACAAACAGACCCTTCTGAAGTTAAAGTAAAAGTATATTTATCAGACACATATTCTGAAAATAGTGATTCTTTGTATTATTATCATGTTTATAAGAATAAGGCTCCAGTATTTTCTAATAATACAAATTTTGAATCAAATGATATTCGTAACCAGTCGATTATAAAAGGCTCATTCTCAGTAGAAGATGATTTTGATTCTAATGAATTAGAATGGCAATTTTGTTATAAAGATAGTGCTAAGAAGGAAAAATGCTTTTCAAAGGTACCAGTTCCTTCTAGTAATGAATTTAAAAAGAACATAGAATTTACTGCTGATTTGGGAATTGCTCCAGATGAATTTAAAGCTCAAGAGTATATTTTATATGTTAGGGTTTATGATAGTGGTGGACTTATAAGTACTACCTTGAAGTCATCTTATCAAGTAGATGCATCAGCATATCCAGAACTTACAGAAAATACTACTGCTTATGCAATTGGTACTACTAAATATAATTATAGTAATAATTTAAGCCAAAACTTTACAGATACAGTTAATAACAAAACATATTTATGTTCTGGATATTATAAAGTATATGAAATTAGTTATAAAAAGGTTTCATTGGGTGGTGATAATTCAAATAATTATATGATTGTAAGAGACAAAGTAAAGGAAATTGAAAATAATAAATATTGTGCTGAAGCTGTTGATGCAACAGATGGTCCTTATTTATTTAAATATGGTGTTGAACCACACAAAAGTCCATATGCTAGGTATGATGATAGTAACGGAGGAAAATAATATATGAAAAAAAAGAGTATTTTTATTTCAATTTCTTTTGTTATAATTGCAGGTTTATTTTTTACTTTTGCTTTTGTCTTTAATAGAAAGGACGATCCAAAAAAATTAGATTTATCTTCTTATCCTGAAGGTACTAAAATAAATACAACAAATAATTTAAAGAAAAAACATTGTTTAGATAAGATTTGTATAAGCAATGTGTATATTTATTATAATAATGGTACAGGCACAATTAGTTATACTTTAGATAATAAATCTAAAAAAGCAAAAAAAGGTAATTTTAAATTGATTTTTGATAATAATAATGAAGTAGTTATAAACTATGATTTTACAAAAGAAGATAATTATGAATCATTTGCAAGTTATATGGGAAATTATTTAGAAAATGTAAATGATTATAAATTAGTAAAGTTAACTAAAAGTGAAGAAAGTAAAATAATTAAGTAAGAACGTAAGCTATTCTGGTTTACGTTTTTCTTTGTAATAAATTCATTTTTATATACAAAAGTGTGTAATTTTGCTAAAATTATAATAAGGTGATAATAGATGGATAGTAAAAAGATAGCTTATATTTTAATGACTTTTAGTTTTGTTCTTATTGTGTCTGGGAGTGTTTCTTTATTTTTAATAGGGTTAAAAAATGATAGGAATGAGACTTATAAGAGAATGGATGATGTTAGTAATAGTTATGAAGTTTTTAGTACGAATGTTTCTGTTTTTGAAAATGTTAGAGATGAGTTATATAACAATATATTAGGAAATGTTTATTATGATACTATGTATACTAATGATTTAGTAATAAAAAATAAATTATCTAATTATGAAAACTTAGTTGACGAATTAGAAAAGAATACTAATAATTTAAATAAGTTATGTGATGATGCATATTATCCAGAAAGTAAGATTAATAATATTTGTTCAAATTATAAAAGTATTTACGAACAAGTAATTAATTATTTTGTATCTGATATAAAAACTTATAATAAGAATGTTGTTAGTTATAATAATTATCAAGCTACGTTAGGTACTGGATTAAGTGTTATTAAATACAATACAAATAAAAAATATATAGATTATAATAATGATGGAAAATATGATGGTAAAGAGGAATAATTATGTTTAAGAGGAGAAATAAAAGTAATTATAAATGGCCGTTAAAGAGAAAAATTGTTGCTTTTCTTTGTGCTTTTTATATACTTTCTTTTTCTTCTTTTTTATTTTTGTTTTATGGACCATTTGATTCATTTAAAGAGTTTTGGATTACTAGTGCAATGACTACTATGAATCATAAGTATCTAGCAACATGGTTATATAGTGATAGTTATATTCAAAAAGTTCTTCAGAATAATAGTATTGATGAAGTTGATGAAGTAAGTGATTCTTCGTTAATTAAATTTAGAAAGTATAAAAGTACTATATATAAAAATAAATATGAAAAAGAAATTTTGGATAGAGATGAAAATGATTTATATAAATTAATTGAAGTTAGTGGTAAAGGCTACCAGGGTTATTTAGTTGCGATATATGATCCTTCAAGGATAAGTATTGCGACAACTGCATATTTAGGTGTTCGTGGTGAATCTATTTTAACTGTTAGTAAAAGAGAAGGGGCAATTGTTGCGATGAATGCTGGGGGGTTTTATGATCCTGATTGGAATTCTAATGGTGCTCTTCCACATGGAACTGTAATTTCTAACGGAAATATTGTTAGTGATTATGCTGATGCTAATATGGGAGGAGGATTTATAGGGTTTACTAAAGATAATAAGTTGATTCTTGGTAATATGAGCAAGGAACAAGCAATAAAAAAAGGTTACCGTGATGCAATTGAATTTGGTCCTTATTTAATAGTAAATGGTAAAAGAAGTTTTATTAAAGGTAATGGCGGATGGGGAAGAGCCCCTCGTAGTGCTATTGGTCAAAGAGAAGATGGAATAGTTTTATTTTTAGTTATCAATGGACGTCTTGCTAATAGTATTGGTGCAGATATGATAGACCTTACTGATATTATGGAAAATTATGGTGCTGTTAATGCTGCTAATCTAGATGGTGGTAGTTCTTCTGAACTTGTTATAAATAATAATATTATCAATACTCCTGTTGCGGGAGGAAAGGATGGGCTTCGTAATATGTCAACTTTTTGGGTGGTTAAGTAGGTGAATATATGTTAATTTTAGATGATGTTTTAAAATATTGTAGTGATGCTGGTCTTGCTAGAGTATTAGGAATTGCCAAGAGAATATTAGATATGCTACAAATAGTTGGTCCTATTTTGTGTATTATTTCATGTATATATATATTTATAAAGATGATGATTAATCCAGAGGATAAGAAATTACCAAAAAATTTAAGAAATGCCTTTTTTGCACTTGCTATTACTTTTTTTATTCCAGTATTTGTAAATGTTACAATGCAATTATTTGATGATAAGTTTACTATTTCAAATTGTTGGAACTATGCTGAAGAGGTTGCTAATGTGGGAGGAGTTTCTTACATGGAAATATCTGATGAGACTAGAAAGTCTATATTAAATAATCCTAGTGATTATGAAAATAGTTCAAGTAATAGTAGTAATGGAAGTAGTAGTACTAGTAACAATAATAATAGTTCTAATAGTACTTCTAATAGTACTTCTAATAGTACTTCATCTAAAAAAGGTCCAGCAGTTTCTGTTAAAATTCAATATAATAAGAAGGATTCTGGCGGAAGATGTGGTAAAGGTAGTGGTGATAAATGTGTTGAGATTGCTACTGTAAAATATCAAAATGGAGATAGTGTTAAATTTTATATGGGATATCAAAATAATTCACAATTATTAGGTGGTTCTTGTCGTGCTCATGCTTTTACTTGTGGAATGAATGCAGTAAATAACACAAAATACTCAACACTTGATTTACAAAATTATATGAAGTCACTTAATGGTGATGGAGTATTTAAAGGCAAAACTAAATATAATGCGGCAATTAGTCACTTCAATGTAAATGCTAAAGCATATTTTAATGAAACTAGTATTAGTAAGTCATATTCTCTTGCAAAATCTGCTCTTGATAATGGACAACCAGTTATGATTTTTGTTTCCGGTAATAAATGTAGTGATTTAGCAAATTCGCATCATGCTTTATTACTTTTAGGATATGATAGTAATGACAATGTCATATTCTTAGATAGTTGCGGTAGATATAAAAATGCTAAAAAAAGAAATTTATCACAGTTAATTAATGGCTGTATGTCACCTGATGGTATTGCAAAAAATTGGATGAGAATGGTTATTTTTTCTTATTAAAAATATTAAATTATTTATATAACTTGAGATTATTGAGTTATTTTGATATACTTTTTTAAGATGGAGAATAAGATATGGCAAGTAGAAGTAAAGATAATAAAAAAGAAATAAAATCTAAAAGTACTGATAAAAAAGATAAAAAGACTAATCCAAGAAAAAAAACTAATACTAAAAAAGAAAAAAAACTATTTTTTAGTAAGAAAGAGTTTGTATTTAATTTTATTAGTTTGGTTGTAATTATTTGTATTGGAATATATTTTGGTGGTAGAAGTTTTTATTATTATGGAGAACAAAATTCTAGTAAAAAGCAAGTTGAACAGACTCTTAATGGAGTACTTCTAAGTAACAATAAAATTGTAAAAGAAGGAGATGGCTTTCATAGAGATAATGATGGTTATTTCTTTAAAGGAAATGTTGAAAGTAATTATGTGGTGGCTTTTAATAGATTATTTAGAGTTTTAAGAGTAAGTGATGATGGTTTTGTAAAATTAGTTAGTGAAGATAACGTTGCATCATTTATGTACGGCGAAGATACTAAATATCAAAATTCAAATATTCGAAAGTGGCTTACAAAAACAGATAATGAATATTCTGGAATATATTATGATACAATTCCTAATATTAAGGATTTTGTTATTAAGACAAAGTATACTGAGGATGTTTTAGGTAAAAAAGTAATTACTGGTAAGCATGAATATAGTGATTATGTTACTTCTTTAAGTCTTCAAGACTATATTAATTCTGGGAGTAGTAATGGTTTCTTAAATAATAAGAAATTGTATTATTTAAATGGTACTAATAAGGATAATGAAGTGTTATTTGTAGATGAAGATGGAAGTATTTTAGGTGCTGATAGTTTAGATGGATATGGTATTCGAACAGTTATTACTTTGAAAAATAATTTAACTATTTCATCTGGAGATGGTAGTTTAAACAATCCATATGTTATTAATCAAAAAAATAAAGTTAATTATATAGATAGTTATGTAAAGCTTGGTAATGATATTTGGAAAGTTTATAATAATACAAATAATGTTCTTAAGATGTATTTAAATGGTTACTTAAATGTAGGTGGAGTTGAATTAACAAGAAATTATAGTAAGAGTGGTAGTAAATTTGATATTACTAATAAGAATAATATTGGTTATTATTTAAATACTACTTATCTAAAAAGTTTACCTTATAGTAATTATTTGATTGATAACAATTTTTATACAGGGGAGTTAAGTACTGATACGGGATATGAGTATAAAAATATTTATACTGATAGAGTTACTTGTCGTGTTGGATTATTAAATATATTTGATTATGTTTCTAATAATAGTTTTAATGATTATTTTCATATGAATACAACATCTGGTGTTGGAAGTATTCAATATAGTACAAATTCAAATGGATTACTTGAAGAAGCTGATGTTACTGATTTAAAACATGTAGTACCAGTTGTTTCTATAAATAGTGCCTCAATAAAAAGTGGAGATGGTACTTTAAATAATCCTTATGTATTGGAGTGATTAGATGAGTAAGAAAGTAAAACAAGAAATTGAAATATTAGATGTTGATGATTCTTTAGATGAAGTTTCTAATGTGAAAGAGAAAAAAAGTAGTGAGAAAAAGAAAAGAAAATTTAAGAAGATTAGTAAGTTTACTATTTTAATTTTATTACTTGATATTATTGTGGTTGATGGTCTTATTGTGATTAACAATAATAAGTTTAAAGCATTTTGGATTCCTACTGCTATGACTACTAAGTCTCATAAATATTTAGCGTATACTTTGTATGACCCGGATACGGTTAATAAAGTTATGAGTGAAAATTATATTGAGTCAAATAATGAAGAAATTAATCTTAATGATATAGTTATAGGCAATAATACTAAGACGCATTATACTTCAAAGTATGAAAAAGAGATGTTTACTAAGGATGAGGGAAATGATGTTTTTAAAATTATTCGTCTTGAGGAACAAAAATTTAAGGGATATCTAATAGTTGTTTATGATCCAAGTGATGTGTCTTTGGCTGTTTCATCTAAACTTGGAAAGGCTGGTCAATCGGTTAATACTTTAGTTAAAAATAATAATGGACTTGTTGGTATTAATGGTGGAGGTTTTGAAGATTTAGATGGTTGGGGAAATGGTTCTATTCCATATGGAGCAATTATAAAAGATGGTGTTCATATATGGCAACATGATGGTGGCTCTGGAGGACTTATTGGTTTTACTAAAGATCATAAGATGTATTTGACAAGTAAGAGTCCAGAAGAAGCAATTAAAGATGGTATGTGGGACGCTGTTGAGTTTGGACCAAACCTAATTGTAAATGGTAAGACTAGTAAGATTCATGGTGATGGTGGATGGGGAACTGCTCCTCGTACTGTTATTGCTCAAAGAAAAGATGGTGTTGTACTATTTTTAGTAATTGAGGGTAGGCTTCCTGGTTATAGTACTGGTGCTACTATGAATGATGTTATAAATATACTTTTAAAATATAAGGCTTATAATGCTGCTAATTTAGATGGAGGAGCATCAACTACAATGAGTGTTGAAGGTAAGCTTTGGAATAAGCCAAGTGCTGGAGAGTCTTATGGTGGAAGAACTGTTTCTAATGCATGGATTGTTACAAATAAACAAAATAAGGCATATGTTACTCCAACAAAAGTTAAATAGAAGATTTAATGTCTTCTATTTTTTTTTGATTTTATTTCATTATATTTATGATATAATAATACATATTCTGGAAGTGAGTACTATGCAAATAAAACTAGATGATGACATAAGTTATGTACTTAAAACTATAAATGATAAAGAATATGAGGCTTATTTAGTTGGAGGCTTTGTAAGAGATTCTTTATTAGGTTTTAGTAATGATGATTATGATATTTGTACTAATATGCCTTTAGACGAGATAGAAAATACTTTTAATGGATTTAAAATGATGCGTGAAAATGAAAGAAGACAAATTGGAAGATTAAAACTAAATAATAAAGAATTGGAATTTGTTTACTTCAAAGGAAAAACATTATATGATGATTTAATAAAAAGAGATATTACAATTAACGCTTTAGCATGTGATTATCTTGGAAATGTTATTGATTATGTTGATGGTATTACTGATATTAACAATAAAGTTATTTCTCTTGTTGAAAAGTCAGGTGCTGGTATTTTAAAAGATCCACTAAGAATACTAAGAATACTTAGATTTTCTTTAAAATGTAATTTTATAATTGACAGAAATACAAAAAATATTATTTTAAAATATAAATATTTATTAAATGATATTGCACATGAAAGAACATTAGATGAATTTAGGAAGATATTGAGTTATCGTGATGCTACTAAAATTATTAATGAGTATATAGATATATTTTCTATAATTATTCCTGAATTTAAAAGAATGAATGATTTTAACCAAAATAATCCAAATCATATTTATACTGTATTAGAACATACATTAAAAGTAATGGATAATGTAGCAATAAATAATTTTTATTTACGAGTAGCAGCTTTATTTCATGATATAGGAAAACCTTTTTGTTATACTGAAAAAGATGGTGTAGGTCACTTTTATGGGCATCCTAAAATAAGTAGTGAAATATTTTTAAGGTTTTCAGATAAATATGGTCTTGATAAAAAGAGTAGAGATATTATTTATAAACTTATTATTTATCATGATAAAGATATTCCTAAAAAAATAAATAAGTTAAATAGATTTATATATGATTATGGAAAAGATAATTTTGATTTGCTATTTTTACTTAAAGAGGCTGATGTTATGGCTCAAAATAATAAGTATTTTGATAAATTAAATATTTTAAGAGAAGAAGAAAAAGTTGTTTATGAAAGAATTGCTAATAATTTTGTATTTAATGTTAAAGATTTAAAAATAGATGGTCGATACTTAATGAGTTTTGGAATAAATGGACGAGATATTGGTATTGTTTTAAATAAGATTTTAAATTTAGTTTTAGATAATCAACTTGAAAATGAAAAAAGTGTGTTAGAAAATTATGTAAATAGACATTTTGGTTAAGTTTGCATTAATTTTCTTTTTATTATGTTGATTTTGATATATAATATTAGTAGTTGAAAGGGTGATTAAATGAAAAAAATAATGGATGGTAATGAGGCAGCTAGTTATGTTTCATATAATTTTACTGAAGTAGCAGGAATATATCCTATTACGCCTGCATCTCCTATGGCAGAGCTTACAGATAAATGGAGTAGTGAAGGAAAACTTAATTATTTTGGTACTCCAGTAAGAATTGTTGAAATGGAGTCTGAAGCAGGAGCAGCTGGTATGGTACATGGTTCTCTTCTTGCAGGGTGTTTAACTACAACTTATACAGCAAGTCAAGGTTTATTATTAATGATTCCTAATATGTATAAGATTGCAGGAGAACTACTTCCTTGTGTTATAAATGTTGCTGCTAGAAGTTTAGCAACACATGCTTTATCAATATTTGGCGACCATCAAGATATATATGCAGTACGTGGAACTGGTTTTGCAATGCTTGCATCAAGTTCTGTACAAGAAGTTATGGACTTAACAGGAGTTGCTCACTTATCAGCAATTAAAGGACGTGTTCCATTTATTAACTTCTTTGATGGATTTAGAACAAGTCATGAATTACAAAAAGTAGATGTTATTGATACTGATAAATTAAAAGGATTAATAGATCAAAAAGCATTAAATGAATTTAGAAATAGTGCATTAAATCCAAATAATCCTATGATTAGAGGAACTGCTCAAAATGGAGATATTTATTTCCAAGCAAGTGAAGTTAGAAATACTTACTATGATAAAGTACCAGATATTGTAAACGACTATATGAGTAAAATTAATAAAATAACTGGAAAAGATTATAAACCATTTAATTACTATGGAAGTCCTACAGCAACTAAAGTTATTGTTGCTATGGGTTCTGTTTGTGAAACTGTAAAAGAAACAGTAGAATATTTAACTAAATTTAGAAATGAATCTGTTGGTTTATTAGAAGTTCATTTATACAGACCATTTAGTTCTAAGTACTTCTTAAAAGAACTTCCTAAGACAGTTAAAAAGATAGCTGTACTTGATAGAACAAAAGAGGCAGGAAGTGCTGGAGAACCATTATATTTAGATGTTATTAAGACAATAAAAGAAGCAGATGCTAAAGTAAATGTTATTGGAGGAAGATATGGTCTTTCTTCAAAAGATACAACACCTGCTATGATAAAAGGAGTATTTGACTTTTTAGATACAAGAGATGCACATACTAACTTTACAGTTGGTATTAATGATGATGTTACTAATTTAAGTATTCCATATGATGATAAGTTTAGTATATCAAATAAGAAAAATATTGAATTCTTAATATATGGATATGGTAGTGATGGTATGGTTTCAGCATCTAAGGATTTAATGAAGATTACTGGTACTTATACAAATGCATATGTACAAGGTTATTTTCAATATGATTCTAAAAAGAGTGGTGGAATTACTATATCCCATTTAAGATTTGGTAAAGAGCCAATTAAATCTACTTATTATGTTTCTCTTGCTAATATTGTAGTTTGTACAAAAGATAGTTATCTATCTAGACTACAAATGATTGATAAGATTAAAGATAATGGTATATTTGTTTTAAATACTAACAAGAGTGCAGATGAGGCTCTTGCTATGATGAATAATAATGATAAGAGATTGTTGCAACAAAAGAAGATTAAAATGTTTATAATTGATGCTAATAAGATTGCTGCAGAAGTGGGACTTAATGGTAAGATTAGTACTATAATGGAGACTATTATATTTAAATTAGGTAAGATAGTTGATTCTACTTTTGCTATTGAAAAGATTAAGGAGAACTTAAATGGAAAATTTGGTAATAAGGGTGGAAATATAGTAGAAAAGAATATTAAGGCTATTGATATGGCAATAGATGGATTATGTGCTGTAAAGATTCCTTATGTTGATTTTGATTTTACAGTAATGCCTAAGAAGAGTTTCTTTGAACTTGTTGATTGTATGGAAGGTGATTCAATTCCAGTTAGTAGTTTTTTAAAGATGCCTGCTGGTGAGTTTGAGGCTGGAACTTCTAAGTATGATAAACGAGATAGTAGCGAGATTGCTCCATCTTATTGTTCTGAGAATTGTATTGGATGTAATATTTGTAGTTTAGTTTGTCCACATGGTGTTATTAGACCATTCTTACTTGATAATAATGAAGTAATGGATGCACCTGAATCTATGAGGGATAAATTAATTAATGCAAATATTAAAGATAAGGATTATAAATTCTCTGTTGGTGTTAGTTTACCTGATTGTACAGGATGTTCCTTATGTGTTGAGGCTTGTCCTGGTAAAAAAGGCGTTAAAGCTCTTGTTATGAAGATGAAAGATGAGTTGAAGCAAGAAAAGAAAGATGAAGAGTATAAATATTTATTTACAGAAGTAAGTGATAAGAAAAATGTTATGCCAACAAACTCTGTTCGTGGAAGTCAATTTGTTAAACCTAAGTTTGAGTTTCCAGGGGCATGTGCTGGATGTGGTGAAACTCCATATTTAAAACTTTTAACACAATTATTTGGAGATAGAATGGTAGTTGCTAATGCAACAGGTTGTTCATCTATTTATGGAGCAAGTGCACCATCAATGCCATATTCAATTCCATGGGCTAATTCTTTATTTGAGGATAATGCAGAATTTGGATTTGGTATGAAAATTGCTGATTTAACTATAAAAAATCAAATAGTTTCATTGATTAATAATAATATGGATAAAGTTAGAAATAGTGAAAAGGAAACTTATCAAGCATATTGTAGTGAGCAAAATCTTGAGAATTCAGAGGCTTTGATGGAAATAGTTGAGAATACAAGAATTCCAGAGTTGTTAAAGCTAAAAGACTTTATTGTTCCACGTTCAGTTTGGATGATTGGTGGAGATGGTTGGGCATATGATATTGGATATAATGGAATTGATCATGTCCTTGCTAATCGTGAAAATGTAAATATTTTAGTTCTAGATACAGAAGTTTATTCAAATACAGGTGGACAAGCTTCTAAATCTACAAGAACAGGAGCAGTTGCAAAATTTGCTGCTGGTGGAAAAGAAACTGCTAAAAAGAATCTTGCTCGTATTGCTATGAGTTATCCACATGTATATGTTGGAACAATATCTTTAGGTGCAAATCAAGCACAAGCTATAAGAGTAATGAAAGAAGCAGAAGCTTATAATGGACCATCTATTATAATTGCTTATGCACCTTGTATTGCTCAAGGAATTCTTAAAGGAATGAAAAACAGTATTGCTGAAGAAAAAGCAGCAACTGAGTGTGGATATTTCCCATTATTCCACTATAATCCAGAAAACTCGTTGTTTAAACTAGATAGTAAAGCAGATTTTACTAAGTTTGATGAATTTATTTTAGGAGAAGATAGATATAGAACACTTAAGAAAATTAATAAAAATGGCGATGTTTTATTAAATGAAAATAAAGATCAAGCAGAAAGAACTTATAATTACTATAAAGAGTTATCTGAAAAAGTAAGTGAATAATATACATAATTTGATAATTATCAAAGATTATAATTAATACAAATAAGTGATAATTATTTATATAGTCAATGTGGTTATGCATTGGCTTTTTTTAGTTATTATTTTATGTTTTACTTGTTATAAATTATTATGAAAAAGTATAAGTAGAGTTAAATGTTGTATATTAAAAGTTAAATATCTCTTTTATACTAATTCTTATAAATCTTTTTTATTTGTTTTAACATCTTATTTGTATTATAATCTTTATAGGCGAAAGGAGTGGAGTTATGAAAATAACAGTAAAAAAAGAGGGAGAATTATTAGATTATTTATATAATAATATTGATATGCCTAAAAAACGTATTAAACAATATTTAACTCATGGAGCAATATTTGTTAATAATACTAAAACAACTAAATATAACTATAGAATATTACCTGGAATGACTATTATGATTGATACAGATAGTAAAAATAAAAAGACACTTCCATTTGATATTTTATTTGAAGATGACCATATTATTGTTGTAAATAAACCAAGTGGTCTTTTAACAATAGCAACTACAAAAGAGAAAGAAAAGACACTTTATCATATTGTAAGGGAATACTTAGTTAGTAAAGATAAAAATGCTAGAGTATTTATTGTACATAGATTAGATAAAGATACTAGTGGAGTAGTTGTATTAGCAAAAGATGAAAAAACAAAAAATAAATTACAAGAAAATTGGAATGAATATGTATCACTTCGTGAATATGTAGCGGTAGTACATGGAAGATTAAATAAAGAAAGTGATAGAATTGTTCAAAAACTAAAAGAAACTAAAACAAATCTAGTATATGTTTCACGTGATAACGATGGAAAAGAAGCAATTACTAACTATAAAGTAATTAAAGAAAATAATGATTATTCAATGGTAAGTATCACTCTAGAAACAGGAAGAAAAAACCAAATAAGAGTTGCTTTTAATACACTACATCATCCAATAGTAGGAGATAAGAAATATAGTACAATAAAAGATAATGAATCAAGACTATTTTTACATGCTAATAGATTAAAAATGTATTATCCAGAAATAAGAAAAGATATTTTATTTGAAACATCAACACCAAATGAATTTAAGAAGATAATGAACTAATGCATAGAAAAAGAAAGAATAAAAAGTATTTAAAAAGTCTATTATTAATAATTATAGTTATAGGTGTTGTATTTATTTCTTACAAGGAAGTATTAAATAATAAAGATGTTATAGAAAATAAAATAAATATTATGAATAATGATGAATATAAAAATATAGATGATTATAAAATATTTAAAAAGTATTATAAAAAAGCCGTAAAAATCGTAAAAAATATGTCTTTAAAAGAAAAAGTAGGGCAATTATTTTTAGTTAGATATAATAAAGATGATGTAGAATACTTAAGTAACTTTTATCCTGGAGGATATATTTTATTTGCTAAAGATTTTCAAAATAATACAAAAGAACAAATGAAAAAAGAAATAGAAACAGATCAGAAAGAAAATAAATTTCCCCTTATAATGGCTGTAGATGAAGAAGGTGGATATGTTACAAGAGTTAGTAGATTTAAGCAATATAGAGATGAGAAGTTTTTATCATCAAGAACATACTATAATCAAGGAGGATATGCTTTAGTTGAACAAATAGAAAAAGAAAAAGCAACTCTTTTAAAAGATTTAGGTATAAATTTAAACCTTGCTCCTGTATCTGATATATCAACATCATCAACTGATTTTATTTATTCAAGAGCGTTTCAAGGAAATACTGAAGAAACTTCAATTTTTGTAAAAAATATGGTAAAGTATGCGAATAATAATAAAATAAATTCATGTTTAAAACATTTTCCAGGATATGGTAATAACAAAGATACACATACAGGTATTGCAATTGATGAGCGAAGTTATGAAGAAATAGAAAATAATGATTATAAACCATTTATTGCAGGAATTGAAGAAAATGTTCCATCTATTTTAGTATCTCATAATATTGTAAAAAGTATTGATAGTGAGTATCCTGCATCATTAAGTAAAAAAGTAAATAATGAATTAAGAAACAAACTAAATTATACAGGAATAATTATGACAGATGATCTTGCAATGGATGCTGTAAAAGAATATGTTTCAAACAATACATCAGCAACATTAGCAGTAAATGCAGGTAATGATATGATTATAACAAGTGATTTTTTAACAATGAAAAATGAAGTTTTAAATTCAGTTGAAGAAGGAAAAATACAAGAAGAGACAATAGATAAGGCTGTAACAAGAGTAATTGCTTGGAAATATTACAGTGGGCTATTTGATATGAACAAGGAGGACTAATGGAAACAGATAAAGAAAAAATATCAAATGAAAAGTTATTTAAAGAAATCGAAAACATGACGGGTTTTTCTAAGCACAATAATTTCAAGTTTGTTGAAATAAAAGAAAAAAGTGCTATAATAAGAGCAGACTTAACAGAAAACTCTATGAATCCATATAAAATTGCTCATGGAGGATTAATATTTGGTTTAGGAGATATGGCAATGGGAATGGCAACAAAATCAACAGGAAGAAATGCTGTAACACTTAGTGCTAATATTACATATCTAAAGCCAGCTGTAGGAGAATATCTTCTTGCAAAAGCAGAGGATATAAAAAATGGTAAAACACATTGTAACGTTCAAACTCACGGGCACCGACGCCGAACGTCGTCAGGTGGCCGAAAATTTCAAGGCCGCTCTTGAGGCTCTGCCGGCGCAGATTGATGTCCTCCGTTCGATAGAGGTAGGCATCAACGAGAATCCGGCCGAGTCGTGGGATGTAGTGCTTACGGCTGTCGTCGACACTATGGCCGACGTCGAGGTCTATGCAAAACATCCGGCCCACGTCGCCGCAGCCGGACTCCTCGCCGGACACAAAGCCGAAGCGTTCTGCCGCAAGGCAAGCCTCGACATACGCTGCGCCGTCCTGCAAAAAGGCATCGCCCGGCTGCAGCTGATCGCGGCGCGAAATGGGGAACAGTTCCTCGCGTCCGTCCCATCGGAGCCTCACGCCCTCTTCCGTTACCTCGCCGGCAAGCTGCGCGCAGGCGGCAAAATCCTCCGCCTTCACATAGAGTGCTTCCCCGTCCGTCAGCGTCGGCGTCCGGATTCCGAAGAGCAGAATCTCCTCCCCCGCCGCAAACGGCTCTGGTTCTGGTTCCGGTTCTGGCTCTGCCGGCACAGGTTCTCCCAGCAGCAAAACCGTTTCTTCCTCCGCCTCCGGCTCGGGTGCCGCCTCCTGCGCAGGTGCTGCCGGCGTGGTTCTTTGGCAGCCACAGAGCAAAAATGCGCAGAAAAGCGCCAGTCCCAGTGTCATTGCCCGTTTTTTCATGTACGCGTCTCCTTCCCCGTCTCTTTTTGCATTGCCAGCTGCTTCGAGGCGTACAGATACGCCTGCTGATAATCCCCCAGCTCCCGGCAGCAGACCTCCAGACCTTCATACAGTTCCCGCTCCAGAAGCCGCTGCAGCGGCAGCTCCTGCGCCTGATGGAAATACAGCGCCGCGTTTTCATACTGCTCGCGCCTAGACGCGATTTTGCCGCGCAGAATCAGATATTCTGCACGCTGCGCGTCCGGCAACTCCGCAATCGACCAGATCTCGCGCTCTGCCGCCTGAATATGCTCCTGCTGCAGATGAAACCGCGCCATCGTAAAATGGTACCGCACCGCGCTCTGTCGTTCCAGATAAAACGTCCGGTAACGCTCTACCGCCTCGTCCGCCTGCTTTTCCTGAATCGCGCAGCGCGCCAGCACGTCGAGCGCCTGCACCTGCACCTGCGCGCTTGCATACAGACTCCTCCGATTCCAGTCGAGCGCCTGCTGCGCCAGCTCCTTTGCACCGGAAAAATTCTCCGCCGCCAGTCGCTGCGCCGCCAGCATCCCCGCTGCCTGCGAGCAGAGCAGCAGCATCTCATCGCCGGACGGCGCATCCTGCGCAAAAAGCGCCAGGCATCCGGCATAATCTTCTTCCCGGAACAGCGTGCGCGCCCGGCGCATTTTTTCCAGCGCCGCATCCAGCTCGCCGCTTGTCTGGGCAAAGCCGTAGGGCAGCAGGGTGTCCTCACCGCCCTCCGTGTGGAAGGTATATACCGGGGTGTTCACGCTCATGATGTTTTTGGAGCCGACCTCCAGCGATACGCGGCGGCGGGGCCGCAGCAATGCCTGCTCCAGCATTTCCGGGCCCATAATGGCGGCGGCCACCGTAAAGGCGGCATTGGCCTCTTTCAGGCCCTGCTCCACCTTGGCGCGCAGCTGGCGGTTGCGGCGTACTACCTCCATGAACTGCTTCATCAGCTCATCCCGCTTGTCCTTCAGCAGCTTGTGGCCCCGCTGGGCGGTTTTCAGCCGTCCCTTCAGCCGGGTCAGCTCCATGCGGGTGGGGTTGATGGTTTTTCCCGTCATGGATCATCACTCCTTCACCGGCAGATACTTGTTCAGCATCTCCGGCTTGATGCGTTTGAGCTCGCTTCTGGGAAGCATCCG
>ERZ827168.1982-NODE-1982-length-25489-cov-8.988598_pt1 | contig 25489 bp, 18 predicted proteins | sample MGYA00519868_ERZ827168 | MGnify/ENA primary metagenome ERZ827168 (study PRJEB31778, sample SAMEA3449271) | human gut metagenome | biome: human gut; feature: human-associated habitat; material: faeces | place: United Kingdom | collected 2010/2012 ...
TGATATCCGCGTCCAAAATGCCCACCTTCAGGCCCTGGCGCTGCGCCAGCACCGCAAGCAAAGCGGTAACCAGGCTTTTGCCCACGCCGCCCTTGCCGCTGCAAACGCCGATGATCTTTTTGATGTGTGAAAGCTCATGCGGCTTGGCAAGCAGGCTTTCGGGCTGAGTGCGCTCCCCGCAGTTTTGACTACAGGTGGAGCAATCGTGCGTACATTCGCTCATAGCTGGGATGTTCCTTTCTGCCTTATTATTGTTCCGTTTGGCCCTTGAGCGCGCAAACCATGCGCGCCGCCTCGCGGATGAGCCCGTCCATCGCCATCAGCATGAGCGACACCGTGCAGTTTCCGCCGATGTAGTCGAGCCCGCCTTCAGAAAGTGCGCGGCGGATCACCGCGTCGTTCACCGGGTCGAGAATGATCACCGCGTTGTCGTCCATCCGCAGCGCGCTCGCGGCGTCGATCCAGTAGCCCTTCCAGCCCGCATCGCGCAGCTTCGGATGAAGGGCCTTCGTATAGTCTCCGCCCTGACACGTGATGATCGCATCGCAGCGCGCGAGGTCCTCCACGCTGTTCGCGTCAAGAAGACGCGGCTCGCCGTTCGGCAGCGCCGGAGCCGGGCCGCAGCCCAGGAAGAAAAACAGGGCGGGCAGATGCCGCTGGTACCAGGAGAAGTCCTCGGAGATCATCACGGGCTTGTCCAGGATCTCAAAGTCCACCCCGGCGTTGCGCACCCGGTCAAACAGCTCGTCGGGGTTCCAGACGGCGGGGTAGCCGTCGTTAGCGTGGACGTCCACGGTACAGCCGGTCTCCTTCTCGATGTCCCGCCCGATGGCCCGCAGGCCCTCTTGCAGGCCGAAGAAGACCTCGTCCTGAAAGGCCCGGAGGCTGCCCAGCAGCACCGTCTTGCCGCTAACGGCATTGCGCACCGTGCCGCTCTCCATGCGGCCGAATTTCAGCAGACGATAAATATCGGGGGAGAGTTCTTTCTCCAGTGCCACGGCCCGGCGGTAGAATTCTACTCCGGCAGCCAGGGCGTCCAGCCCCTCCTCCGCCTTGGCGATGTGGCTGGACCGGCCCGTGATGGTCACGGAGACCTCGCCGTCGGCAAACGTGGTCACGGTGCAGTCGCCCAGAGGCAGCCACAGCTTGCGGCAGACACCCTCGGCAAACGGACGGTTCGCGTTTGCGCAGAAGACCTTGACGTTCTTACCATGAGAAATCATATGAAATTACCCTCTCTCTTGTGTTGTTCGGTCTGTTCCTGTTCTGTGTGTTCTATATCATGGCGGCACCCGCCGCCGGGGATACGAGGCTTATTTTTTCTCCTTCAGCTTGTGCCGGTTGGCCCAGTCGCGCTTGTTCTGCTGGCGGGCGCGGGCGATGGCGAGCGCTGCGGGCGGCACGTCGTCGGTCACGGTGGACCCGGCGGCGATATATGCGCCCTGCCCGATGTGCACGGGCGCGATGAGATTGGCATTGCAGCCGATAAACGCGTCGTCGTCAATGACGGTGCGGGATTTTTTCACGCGGTCATAGTTGACCGTGACCGTGCCGCAGCCGAAGTTGATGTTTTTGCCTACGTCGCTGTCGCCGATGTAGGTCAGGTGGGAGATCTTCGTGCCGTCGCCGATGGTGGAGTTCTTGACCTCCACGAAATCGCCGCAGCGCACGTGCGAGCCGATACGCGAACCCGGACGGACGTAGGCGAAGGGGCCAACGGTCGTGTCCGCGCCGATCTCGGAATCGTAGACCTGCGAGGCGTTGACGCGCGTATTCTCTCCGACCTTCACGTTTTCCAGATAGCTGTTCGGGCCGATCATGCAGCCGTCGGCGATGGACGTCGTACCGCGCAGCACGGTCCCGGGCAGCAGCTCTGCCCCGGCCCCGACGAAGACGGTCGGCTCGACATAGGTGTTGTCATAGTCCCAGATCGACACGCCTGCGGCGGCCAGATCGTACAGAACGCCCCGGCTGAGCACGGGCTTCCACTCGGCCAGCTGCTGCATGGACGAAACGGCGTAAACGCCGTCGCGGTCGGTATAGGGAATACCGTGCTCCTTCATGAAGTCGGTGAAAATAAATGTATCGTCCAGCGCGTCCATCAGCGCCTGACGGCTCACGGAGCTTACGCCGCTTTCGACCGGTGCGCCGGAGAACGCTTCCTCGTCGACGGCGAACGGATCAATGACGGCGGGGCCAGTGACGACGATGACGTCCTCCTCCTGCTCGTCGGCCGTGGACAAAAAGACGTGGAGCTGGTCGGCAGTTTCCTCGAGCTTCGCGCAGCTCAGCTCGCAGCCGTCCGGGAAGCAGTGCTTCGCCTCGGACAGGAACCGCTCGTGGCAGACCAAAAAGAAACGCCCGACCCCGCCCGCGGCCAGAGAACGCGTCAGCCACGACAGCAGCGGCGTCCCCATGATCGCCTGCAGCATCATCGGGCGGGAAAAACCTGTTTTCGCGGTATCGTCAGGCACAAAGACGACGGCAGACAAATCAGACAACAGACCCACGCTCCTTCACCGATAGACATTCTGCCTGTATTATAGCACAATTACAGCGCTGAGCGCTGTATGCACGGCGCAGCCGTGCAAAAAATCGGCATCGCCGATTTTTATTGTCGCTGTAACAGCAACACAAAGACTTTTGCAAAGCAAAAGTCTCGTGCCAATGGCACGTGAGCGCACACAGTGCGCCCTTTGTGGTTATTATAGCAGAGATTATGCTGTTTGTACAGAAAGCCGCGCGGAATTTTCACGGAAAAACAGAGAAAGTTTTCTGGAAAAACGGGCTATTCATTGCACAAATGAACAAACTATGATAGAATACCCACAGATTATCAGAAAAACAAAGAGGAGCAACTATGCTGACACTCAAGAATCTCAGCCTGACAGCGGCTGACGCGCAGGGACGCGCGGACATTGTCAAAAACGTCTCTCTGGACGTAGAAGACGGAAAATTCCTTGTCATTACCGGCCCGAACGGCGGCGGCAAGACGACGCTGGCCAAGCTCATCATGGGCCTTGCGACCCCCACCGGCGGCCAGATTTTTCTGGACGGCGAGGACATCACCGGCCTTTCCATCACCGACCGCGCAAAGCGCGGCATTTCGTATTCCTTTCAGCAGCCGCCCCGGTTCAAGGGCATGAAGGTCTCCGACCTACTCACCATCGCGGCGGGCAAGGCGCTTTCCCATGACGAGGCCTGTTCCTATCTGACGCAGGTGGGTCTGTGCGCGCGCGACTATCTGAACCGCGACGTGGACACGAGCCTGTCCGGCGGCGAGGTCAAGCGCATCGAGATTGCGACCCTGCTGGCCAAAAATTCCCGGCTTATGATCTTTGACGAGCCGGAGGCAGGCATCGATCTGTGGTCGTTTGCCCGGCTGACGGAAACATTCCGCGAGCTGCACGAAAAGGGCGGCCGCACGATCCTCATCATTTCCCATCAGGAGCGCATCATCCGTCTGGCCGACGAGATCATCCTGATCGCGAACGGCGAGATCGCCGGACGCGGCACGGCGGACGAGCTTTATCCGAAGCTGCTGTCGCAGACCGTTGCGGGCTGCAATCTGCTGGAGGTGAACGGAATATGCTGAACGACATTCAGAAAAGCATTCTCAAGACCGTCTCGGATATGACGGGCATCCCGGACGGCGCGGTGAACATCCGTCTCGACGGACAGAAGGCGTTCCGCCAGAATTCCGAGCATATCCAGATCGTCTCCAAGACCGACAAGGACGGCATCGACATCAAAATCGCGCCCTTTACCAAGAGCGAAAACGTGCATATCCCTGTCGTGCTGAGCAGAGCCGGGTTCCACGACATGGTCTATAACGACTTCTTTGTCGGCGAGGGTGCAGACGTGACCATCGTGGCCGGGTGCGGCATCCACAACTGCGGCGACTGCGACTCCGAGCATGACGGCATCCATACCTTCTACATCGGCAAAAACGCGAAGGTTCACTATATCGAAAAGCACTACGGCGAGGGCGAGGGTACGGGCAAGCGCATTCTGAACCCGCAGACCATCGTATATCTCGAAGAGGGCGCGTCCATCGTCATGGACACCAGCCAGATCGGCGGCGTGGACGATACGACGCGCTATACAAAGTGCGAGGCCAACGGCGCGAATTCCGAGGTGCAGATCAACGAAAAGCTCCTGACGGCGGGCGATCAGCACGCTGTCAGCGAAATGGACGTGATCCTGAACGGTGCGGGCGCGCGCACACGCGTTGTCTCCCGGTCTGTCGCGAAGGAGCAGTCCACGCAGGTCTTCTACCCGCGCGTACAGGGCAACGCCCCCTGCTTCGGCCATGTGTCGTGCGACTCGATCATCATGGGCGCGGCAAAGGTGCGCTCCATCCCCGAAATTTCCTGCAACCACGTCGACGCGACGCTTATGCATGAAGCCGCCATCGGCAAGATCGCGGGCGAACAGCTGCTGAAGCTCGAAACGCTCGGCCTGACGCCGGAGGAAGCAGAGGAGAAAATTCTCGAGGGCTTCCTGCGTTGACCTACTTCGGTAAAATCCACAACAAATCTTCGTTAAATCTGTGCAAATTATCTTGCTTTTCCAGATCTTATCCCATATACTGAGCCTGTAAGCGAATGAAAAGAGATACCCCGCCGCAGGAGCGGGAGGAGAGGAGTCAAAGAGATGAATCTGGAAAAATTACGCGCCCGGAAGGGCTTTATCTGCGACATGGACGGCGTGATCTATCTCGGCAGCCAGCTGCTGCCGGGCGTGCGGGAATTTGTAAGCTGGCTGAACGAAAACGACAAGCAGTTTCTGTTCCTGACGAACTCGTCCGAGCGTTCGCCCAAGGAGCTGCGGCAGAAGCTGCAGCGCATGGGACTGGATATCGGCGAGGAGCATTTCTACACCAGCGCGCTGGCGACCGCCGCGTTTCTCAAAAAGCAGGCGCCGGGCTGCACCGCGTTCGTGATCGGCGCGCCGGGGCTTCTGAACGCGCTGTATGACGTGGGCGTCACGATGAACGACGTGGACCCGGATTATGTGATCGTCGGCGAGACGGCAAGCTATAATTACGAGGTCATCACCAAGGCTGTCCGGCTGGTTCTGAACGGTGCGCGGCTGATCGCCACGAATTCCGACCTCACGGGACCGACGGAGTTCGGCATTGCGCCCGCCTGCCGGTCGCTCGTCGCGCCGGTCGAATTGGCGACGGGCCGGAAGGCCTATTTTATGGGCAAGCCGAACCCGCTCATGATGCGCACGGGCCTGCATCTGCTGGGTGTCCACTCCGAAGAGGCCGCCATGGTCGGCGACCGGATGGACACCGACGTCATTGCGGGCATGGAATCCGGCCTTGCTACCGTCCTCGTCCTCTCCGGCTGCACGAGCCGCACCGACGTAAACGGCTATCCCTACCGCCCGACCTACATTCTGAACGGCGTGGGAGAGATCGTAACGGGATAAAAATGACTGCGCCCCGGTTTTCCAAACGGAAAACCGGGGCGTTTTGCCTGCTCTGCGGTGCACTGGCGCGGGAGCGCCCAACGGCTTCCCCTCCGGGGAAGCTGGCTGCGGAGCGAAGCGGAGCAGACTGATGAGGGTGAGCAGCACTTGCACTTTATTTTGCAGTTTCTCAAAATCGCAGCTGCTCCCCAGCCCTCATCCGGCCCTTCGGGCCGCCTTCCCCGGCGGGGAAGGCTTTGGTTTGTACGATCTTTGTACGGCTGTTACAGCTTTTCCAGCACTGCGGCCGGGACGGGGCAGTCGTCTGTGGTCAGGCCGGTCTGGAAGTCGAACTGGGCCGAGATCGACACCTGCGTGTCGACGACACCGACCTGTACGCTGCCGCCGGTCGTGACGCGCAGGGCTGTGATCGCGCCGCCCTGCACATCCAGCTCCAGCGTGCCGGGCAGGTACTGCACGTCCAGCTTCTCCGCCTCCGGCGCGATGGCGCAGGCGGCCTGCTTTGTCTGCTCGGCGCTGAGGCTGAGCGTATAGTGCCAGCCGGTCTCCGTCTGCTCGCTTGCGGCGCTGTCCTCCAGACAGGCGCGGTAGGCCAGATCGATCAGATCCGCGCACTTGACCAGCGTCTGCTCACTCACGGCGGGAGAACCGTCCTTCGAAAGGACTGTTTCGCCGGAGAAATACAGCTCCAGCGCGCCCGTGCGGATGCAGCTGACGGTCTTGCCGTCCTTTACAGTCCGGGTGTAATCCAGCGACGTATCGAAGATCACGGGGCCGCAGTTGGCGCTGAGCCGGACGCGGGCGGCAAGCGGGTCGCGCCTGCCAAGCTCGGAGGCGGCAGACAGCACGCGCAGCAGATCCTCCGTCAGCTCCAGCTTGCCCTGATAGCCGCCGTTCGCGATCGCATCCGTGACCGCCGTGGGGACGGTGTGCGCCGTCTGCGCGTCCTGCTGGACGGTAAGCTCGGCCCAGACGGTCATCGGCTGTGTCTGGCCGCTGTCGTCTTCCGCTTCACAGCTGCCGGAGGCTTCGATGGAGCGGATCTCCCCGTCTTCAACGTGCATACACAGGTCGATACTCTCGACGGCGCTGAGCGAATCCGCAATCGTCGGCGTCAGCAGCGAAAGCGCCTGCTCCGCATCCTTACCGTAGGCGGTCACGGAATAGACCTCTTCACCACTTTCACGGGCGTAGGTCACATCGGTCGCGTTGTAGAGTTCCAGCAGATGCTCGCCGAGCGTGGAATAGTCCGGGAACAGGCCGCTCGTGCGGTAGGCGCTGCCGTTTTCGAGGTAGATCGCGCCGTCATAATAATACAGCTGCACGCCGTTATCCTCGATGCAGAGGATGGTGTTCCCACCGGCCTGCGTGCGGAACAGGCGCACGTCCGTTCGCAGCGTCTCGTCGCCAAGCTCCATCTGCACGGACGCGGTCATGTCCAGTTCCTTCCTGCCGGAGAGGTTTTTCAGCAGCAGAAGCGCGTCCACGCTGCTCTTGAGACTGGCCCGGTAGATGAGGATCCCGGCGGCGATCAAAATCACGGCCACAAGCGCGATGATCCACCAGACGCGGCGCTTTTTCTTCTTTTTCTGCAGCTGCTCCGGTGAGACGGGCGCTTCCTGCGCGTCCGGGTCGATGACGCCGATGACGGCGTCGTTGGCGTTCTGCTCGTCCTGCATGGCCTTGCGCAGCGCCTGCATCTGGCGGCGGCGCTTTTTGCCGGTCTTATGGATCAGATGAATGATCAGCAGCACCAGCAGAGCCGCAAGCCCGGCCAGCACGATCCACACCCACCAGACGGGGAACGTGGACAGCGCCGCAAGCTGCACGGTCTGGCCGGAGGCCTCGAAGGACAGATAGCTGCCGATCTCGGTCGTGGGCACCTTCTGCCAGACGCCGTTTTCGTTTTCCAGATAGATATCCAGCTTGCCGGACTGCCCATCGGGCGCGCGGAAGCGGATGGTGTGCGTGTCCGCGCCGTCGTCCGGCAGGCGGAGCTGCCACTGCTCGACGACGGAGCGCGCCACGTGCGCGGCGGGCGCATGGCCGTCTGCGATATTCTCGCAGTATTTCCGGATGGCCTCCGGGATGCTGGCAGAGATCTCGCCGAAAGCGGCGGGCGTGATGGCCTGCGGCTGCGCCTGCAGGCGGTCGGCGCTCGTATACGCGCCCTCGGCCAGGAAGACGGGCCTGCCGTCGGCACGCTGCGCATCGCTCGGGAGCGCGTCGATGCTGGCGTGGTACTGCGCGGTCACGATGGTGTCAAACTGAATATTTTCAAGCGTCTGCACGTCCCACTCGCCGTACTGTCCGTCGACGGCGGGGATGTCCGGGTACACGCTGTCCGGCAGGGACTCGCCGTAATTTACTTCTACGGTCTTGAGCACCTCCTCGCCCGCGACGAACTGCACAGTGAAGGTGCGGAACGCGTCGGGAAGCGCTTCGTTTTCCAGCAGCGTTTCATACGCGACCGGCTCCGCCTGTCCGGCAGCGCTTGCGCCGTCAAGCCCGGCCAGCGTGTCGGAGACGAAGAGATTATCCGCGAACGCACCTGCGCTGCTGCCGCTGATCGCGCCCGCATACTGGGAATACCCGGTGATGGACACGAGCGACACGCAGCCGGAGACGGTGCTGCCGCTGCCGGTCACGCTGTCCGTCACACCCGTGCCGGTGATGCCGCCAACATAACGTCCGCCGGAAAGCGCACACTTGGCCCAGCAGTTTTCAATCGCCGCGCTGCAAATGCCCGCGACGCCGCCGGCATAATCGCCGCTCTGGCTCTCCACGCTGCCGTAGGCCTCGCAGCCGTCGATCAGGCCGAGATCCATCCGGCCGCAGATCGCCGCCGCGCAGTCCTTCTTGGCTGTGACTGCGCCCGCGGAGACGCAGCGCTGCAAAACGGCGCGCAGCTCATACTGCTTGCGCTCAGTCGAGGACAGGCTCTGGCTGACGTCGCTTTCCGGGTCAGCGCCAGCCTCCATGCCCATCGCGCCCGCGATGCCGCCGACGTTGCGGTCGGCCTGCACCGCGCCGGTATTTTCGCAGCCGCGCAGAGCGCCCATGGTGATGCTGTCGGGATCTGTCTGCGAGCCGTCGGTCACAAGGTCGCGGTTTTCCAGACTGTCCATGGCGTCAAAGACGGTCGTACTGATCTCGTCCAGCTTGTCGCTGACGGCCTGCACGTCTTTTTGCAGCGTCTCGGACAGATTCGCCGCCTGTGAGCCGATGGCGCGCATCTGTGCGCCCATGCCGCTCAGCGCGCTTGCCAGTTCCGGCATGGAAGCGTCTGCATTCATCTGCAGCGACGCGCTGAGCGCGCCGGAGCCGTCTGTGCCGCCGGAGATTGAGAGATCGGACGGGTCGATGTATCCGCCCGCACCGATGCCGATCCCGCCTGCGCCGATGCCAAGGCCTGCGCCGATGCCGGCTGACGCGTCCCCGACGGTGAGGTCTGCCCCGCCGCTCACGCCGCCATTTTCCAGCGCACCCGCATCGATAGTTGCGGTCGCGCGGAGATTATTGGCTGCATTCGAGGCGCTGTCGAGATACGTGCCCATTCCGGCCAGCTGGGAGCCGAGGTCGCTTGCCGCACCGCCTGCGTCAGCGGTTGCCTGATCGGTGAGCGTTTTCAATTCCTTCAACTGGTTCTGCAGCTGCTCCTTTGTGCTCTCGGAGACAGTCACAGCGACATACGGCTCGACCTGACCGGCAATGCCGCCGACGTCCTTGCGGCCGTAGATCGTGCCGGAGTTCGTATTATTGAGCAGATACCCGCTCGTCACGCCCGCAATGCCGCCGACGTTGTAGCCGACGTGCTCATAGCCGACCGTGCCGGTATTTTCGCAGACTGCGATCAGGCCAGTATTCCGGCCCGCAATGCCGCCGGTGGCGGTCGTGGTGAGGAAGGTCTGCGTGGTGGCAAGATTGGCAAGATCAAGCGTGGTGTCGATCTGAACGTCGCTGAGGCTCAGCGCAGAGTCGATGTTGTCAATATTGACGCTGCCTGTATTCGTGCAGTGCCGGATGGTGCCCGCATTCTGGCCCGCGATGCCGCCCGTGGCGGTCGTGCCCTGCACCTTGCCCTCGAACGAGCAGCTGACGATCTGGCCGGAGGCCTGATTGCGGCCCGCAATGCCGCCAATCTGCGTGTCGCCCTGCACCATGCCGGTGAACGTGCAGCAGACGATCTTGCCGCAGTTCTCACCCGCGATGCCGCCGCAGGCGATCTTGTCGCCGCCCGCAGCTACAGAGCCCGCGACATTCAGATTTGCCACGCGTCCGCCGGGCAGGATCGTGCCGAACAGCCCGGCGGGGCTGGCATTTTCCGTGAGATTGAAATCGGAGATGGTATGCCCGCGTCCTTCAAACGTGCCGCCGAAGGAGGCTGCAGGCGTAAAGTCCACGCCGGAAAGCGAAATATCCGCGCGCAGGATGAAGGTTTTTCCCTGCGACCAGGTATCGAGCGAGCAGCTTTTCGCGAACGCGGCAAACTCTTCAGCAGAGTCCAGATAGACGGTCTGCATACTGCCGGATGCCGCGGCTGCCGGGAGAACGGTCAGGCAAAGCGCCAGCACCAGCAGCACCGCACCCACGCGGGCCCGAAGCGTTCTGTTATTCATGCGCGTCATCCTCCTTTTCCGTCTGCGCCTGCGGCGCGTCCGCGGTTTCCGGCTCTGCCGTGCCGGAGAGCAGGCTGATATTGACGTCCCCCTCCACGACCGCGTGTACAATGCCGCTGATCTGGCCGTGAATTTCGCCGCGCACCATGCCGTCGATGCGCACGCGGCCCGCAGACTGATGCGAGGAGACGGCGGAGGGCATATCGAACGCAGTCTTATCAATGACCTTCTCACCCAGAAGCAGAATCTGCGGCAGAATGAACATGACGATGATGATCGTGAGGATCGTGCCGCGGCCAAGGCTGTCGCCGATACCGGCAATCGCGGCGTTGGAAGTCATCTGTCCAATGAGGATACCGGCGATGGCCATCATAAGGCCCGAGGTGATGATCGTCGGGAAGGACAGGTTCATCGTTTCGATGATCGCGTCCTTTTTGGGCATTTTGTCCTTGAACTCCATGAATCGGCTGGTCGTGACGATTGCATAGTCGATGTTCGCGCCCATCTGGATGGACGAGACGACCAGATAGCTCAGGAAGAACAGGGGGCTATTGGTGATGGTCGGGATGCCGTAGTTGATCCAGATGCTGCCCTGAATGACCACGATCAGCAGCACCGGGATACCGGCTGATTTGAACGTGAACAGCAGCACGACCAGAACGATCAGGATGGACAGCACCGACACGACGACGTTGTCGCGCGAGAACGAGGTCTTGAAGTCCTGCTCGGACGAGGAATCGCCCACGACGTATACCTCGCCGTCCGGATAGTATTTGTGCGCGACGACGCGCATCTGGTCGAGGAAGTCATACGTCTCGTCGCCGCCCACGGGCAGGTTCAGATAGACGAGCATACGGGTATAATCGTCGGACTGCAGCTGCTTGCGGGCGTTGGTGATCTGCGAATAGGCGCTTTCCAGCGTCTCGGTCATATCGGCGTCGAGCGAAACGTAGCCGTCCTGCATTTCACCGTAGAGGAAGGTGAACATATCGATGAGCGGCACGGAGTAATTGGGAAGACCGCCGATGATCTTGCCGTAATTGCCGCCGTCGGCAGCGTAGGCCGCATAAAGCAGTTCCGCGACCTCATAGTCGAGGTCGGTCAGCTCGGAAAACTGCCGGGGCGTCAGCGCGTCGGTCAGCATATAGCCGCCCATCGCCTCCACATTGGAAAGGCCCAGCGTGGAATCGACCTCGTCGTATGTCCCAAGCTCATCCAGCAGCTTCTTTTCCGCCGCGTAATCCCCTGCCGGGACCACGACGGCAACCATATTCGTCGAGCCGAACGTCTCGTCCATCAGATCGTCCGCGATCTGCTGCTCCGAGCGCTTGGTCGTCTCCAGATAGCTGAAGCCGTAGACATACGGGCAGTTATTCGCAAGGAGCATGGCGACGATGATGACCGCCAGAAAAATCGGCGGAATGATCTTCTTTGTCGCATAGGCAAACCTGCCGACGAACGGAATTTTGGGAACGAAATTCTTGTGCCGCGTTGCGTCAATTTTTTTGCCGAAGAGCACCAGAAGGCCCGGCATGAGGAAGAACACCGCGAACAGCGAGAAGAAAATGGACTTGATCAGGCAGATGCCGAGGTCAAAGCCCAGACGGAACTCCATAAAGAGCATCGCGACCAGGCCGCCGATCGTCGTCAGGCTGCTGCCGCAGATCTCCGGCACAGCCTTGCTCAGAGCGACAATGACGGCCTCGCGGGTGGGAAGCTTTTCGTGCTCTTCTTTATAGCGGTTGCAGAAAATGATCGCGTAATCCACAGACAGGGCCAATTGCAGCACGATGGTAACGGAGTTTGACACGAACGAGATCGTGCCGAGCAGGAAGTTCGTGCCCATGTTCAAAAGCGCCGCTGCAATAAACGTAATGAGCAGCACCGGCACCTCCGCATAGGTCTGCGAGGTCAGGATCAGCACGGACACGACGACGATTGCCACGATGATGACGATCACGCCGATCTCCTGCGCCAGCGTCTTGGACGCGGTATCGCCGAAGGTCGCCGAGACGTAGATGTCATAGCCGGAAAGCTCATCCTCGACCCGGTTCATGACCGTCTCGCACATCTCGTCCGTCTCGGAATAGTCGAAGGTAATGTTGTAGAGCGCGGAGGCGTTGGTATAGTGCTCCTTCGTGTCGTCAAACGTAACGCTCTGCACGCCGTCGACCGCTTCAAGCCGCTCGGATACGGCCTGCGCCTCGTCATAGGTCACGTTGACAAGCATGACCTTTGCCGTGCCGAAGGTGATGAATTCATCCTCCATCAGATGCAGGCCCCTGTATGTCTCCGAATCCTTCGGCAGATACGCCGAAAGCTGGTTCTCCACCTGCACCCAGTTCCGTGAAAACACGGAAAACACCAGCCCGATGGCGACGATCAGAAAAATCAGATTCCGCTTGTCAACAATAAAGCTGGCAAGCTTATACATGAAGCCCTCTTCGTTGTTTTTCGGTTCCCGACTCATGATTCACACTCCCGTATTTGGATTCTCCTGAAAATTTAATCCAGTTTAGCACAAAACAGCCGGATCTGGCAATAGGCAAGCAGGAAAAGATGTGTAAAAACCGCGCGCACCGGAGCCGCGCAAAAATCCCCCGGCGGCTGCCGGGGGAATCGCTTCTTTTATTTTGCCGTGCCGAGATACGCGGCCTTGACCTCCTCGTTGGCGGCCAGCTCTTCGCCGGGGCCCTGCATGAGGATGGAGCCGGTCTGCATGACGTAGGCCCAGTCCGCGATTTTGAGCGCCATGTTCGCGTTCTGCTCGATGAGAAGCACCGTGATGCCCTGGCGGTTGATCTCGCGGATGATCTCGAAAATGCCCCGGACGACGATGGGTGCAAGGCCCAGAGACGGCTCGTCCATCATGATGAGCTTCGGTTTTGCCATGAGCGCGCGGCCTACGGCCAGCATCTGCTGCTCGCCGCCCGAGAGCGTCCCGGCCTGCTGCCACGCACGCTCCTTCAAACGCGGGAAGAGGTCGTAGACCCGGGCCAGATCGTCCGCCAGCGGGTCCTTGCGCAGGTATGCGCCGATGCGCAGATTTTCTGCAACAGTCAGGTTCTCGAACACGCGGCGGCCCTCCGGCACGAGCGTAACGCCGCTCGAAACGATCTGGTCGGTCGATTTTCCGACCAGATTCGCGTCGTTCAGGAGAATTTCACCCGATTTCGGCCTGACCAGTCCGGCGACTGCCTTCAGCGTGGTCGATTTGCCCGCGCCGTTCGAGCCGATGAGGGTGACGATCTTGCCCTCCTCGACCTTCAGGTCGATGCCCTTGACGGCCTCAATGCCGCCGTAGGAGACGACCAGATTCTTGATTTCCAGAATATTACGCATCCTCGTCCACCCCCAGATACGCGTCAATGACGCGCGGATCGTTTTGGATCTCCGCCGGAACGCCCGCCGCGATCTGCTTGCCGAAGTCGATGACATAGATGCGGTCGGAGATGTCCATGACAAGATTCATGTGATGCTCGATGAGGAAGATGGTCAGGCCGAACCGGTCGCGGATGCTGCGGATGAAAGCGGTCAGTTCAAGCGTCTCCTGCGGGTTCATGCCAGCCGCAGGCTCGTCGAGCAGCAGCAGCTTCGGACTGGTCGCCAACGCGCGGGCAATTTCAAGCCTGCGCTGCTTGCCATACGGCAGAGCCGTCGCCAGCTCGTCCTTTACATCGTCAAGGCCGACGATTTTCAGCAGCTCCAGCGCCTTTTCGCGCTGCGCAGCCTCCTCCTTATGGTTGGCGCGGAACGTGGCGGAAAAAACATTGGACGTGCGGCGCACGTGCATGGCCGTCAGGACGTTTTCAAAAACGGTCATAGACTTGAACAGACGAATGTTCTGGAACGTGCGCGCGATGCCGCGCTTTGTGATCTTGTCGGGCGTGTAGGAGACGGTCGGCAGGGACAGATAACGCTCCGACTCCGCTCCCGCATAGCTCTTTTTCATCTTGCCGCGCGGATGGTTGCAGACGATGGGTTCGCCCATGAAGTCCACACGGCCATTGGTCGGCTCGTAAACGCCGGTGATGCAGTTGAAGGCCGTGGTCTTGCCGGCGCCGTTCGGGCCGATCAGAGCGACGATCTCGCCGGGATAGATATCCATGGACAGGTCGTTGACGGCGACGACGCCGCCAAACTGCATCGTGATATGCTCCACATGAAGGACGGGTGTGCTCATGCCTGTTTTCCTCCCTTCGCGGATTCTTTCCGCAGCCTGTCGGCAAGCCCGGCCAGCGAAAGCTCACGGGTGCCCATGATGCCCTTGCGGAAGAAGAGCACCACGATCATGATGATGACCGAGAACACGACCATCCGGAAGCCCGTGCGCAGCAGCGGGACCTTGAACGCGCCGATATACGTCTCGTTGTCCAAAAACCGCAGCCACCACTCCGAGCACGCGATGAACAGGAACGAGCCGATGCAGCTGCCGGAGATGGAGCCGATGCCGCCGATGACGACGATGAGCAAAATCTCATACGTCATGGCGGATTTGAATGTATTGGCCTGCACCGTGGTCTGATACATGGCCAGCAGCGCGCCGGATATCCCGGCAAAGAACGAGGAAATGGTAAACGCCATGCGTTTATGGTGGGCAAGGTTGATGCCCATGGCCTCGGCGGCGATCTCATCGTCGCGGATGGCCTTGAACGCGCGGCCATAGGTCGAGTTGATAAGCAGCACGACGACGGCGATGCAGATGCCGACGATCACAAACGGCATGAACGTATCCGTAAAATACGGGAAGCCGCGCAGGAGCTGCGAGCCGTTGGTGACAGGCGCGAACGCCTCCAGCTGGACAAGAGCGCGGATAATTTCGGCAAAGCCGAGCGTCGCGATGGCCAGATAGTCGCTCTTGAGCTTCAGAACAGGCAGGCCGATCAGATACGCCAGCACTGCCGCCAGCAGTCCCGCCAGCAGCAGCGAAATGAACACGCCGAGGACCGTGCCTGCCGTATTGCCGAGCGCACCTTGCAGCGTCTCGGTCAGGGAGAACTTGAGCAGCGGGTCATAATACTGATACACGGTCGAGCGGATGCCGCTTGAAATGTTGATGGCGGCAAACGTGTACGCGCCGACGAGCATGAAGCCCGCCTGTCCGAGCGAGAACAGGCCCGTAAAGCCGTTCAGAAGGTTCATGGATACCGCCACGAGGGAGTAAATTGCGCCCTTGCGCAGGACGGTCGTGAGCATGATGGGCACGCCCGGAATGCGGTCGAGCAGGAACGCCAGCAGATAGACGAGCGCAAGGCCCGCAATGGTCAGGATCGTCTGTAAGGAGAGGCCCTTTTTCTTTTCCATATGCTCCACCTCAGACTTTCTCGGTCAGCTTCTCACCGAACAGGCCCGTCGGCTTGACGACGAGGATGACGATGAGCAGCGCAAACGTGAACGCATCGGAGAACGCCGTCAGCTTCATGCCCTTAAGGAGGTTCTCACAGATGCCGATGATAAACGCGCCGATGACCGCGCCGGGGATCGACCCGATGCCGCCGAAGACGGCGGCGACGAACGCCTTCAGGCCCGGCATGGCGCCGGAGGCCGGGGCGATGGTCGTATAATTCGAGAAATACAGGAACGAGGCCACGGCGGCCAGCGCGGAGCCGATGATGAACGTAAAGGAAATGACGGAGTTGATCTTGATGCCCATCAGCTGCGCCGTCTCAAAATCCTTGGACGCGGCGCGCATGGCCATGCCGACCTTCGTGCGCTTGATGAGAACCACGAGCGCCACGACCAGCGCCAGCGTCAGGATCGGGGTAATGACGGTCACGCGCTTGGTGGACGCGCCGAGGATCGTGATGGTGTCGGAGATCCACGGCAGCTCGGGATACTGCTTCGGGACGCCGCCGGTGACGTAATACGCGAGGTTCTGCAGCAGATAGCTCACGCCGATGGCGGAGATCATGACGGACATTCTGGGCGCCTGGCGCAGGGGCTTGTAGGCGCAGCGCTCAATGGCGAAGCCGAGCGCGACCGTCAGCACGACGACGGCGGGAATGGAGACGTACAGCGGCATGGAAGCCGAGAGATAGACCATGATCAGGCCTGCAACCATGAAGATATCGCCGTGCGCGAAGTTGATCAGGCGCAGGATACCGTAGACCATGGTGTAGCCGACCGCGATGAGCGCATACTGGCCGCCGGCGGAAATACCGGCGAGTATGTAGGGCAGCCATTGCTTGATAAAACCCATGGGGGACCTCCTGAATGATGTTTATCGCCATGTCCAAACCGCGAACCGCCCGCATAGGTTATCCAGCAAGGCCAGCTTGGACGCGGCGATAAAAGAATGGGGTCATCCGGCAGCGGGTTCGATCGCTGCCGGATGAAAATGTGTACCGGCCAAGTAACCGATGATCCAATCGCCTGCGGCTGTCAGCGGATCTTCTGCCGCAACTGTGCAGTTTGAAAAACTTGAAATACACAAAGTATGTCTGCGTTTTCCAAACTTTCATTTGCGGCAAAATCTCTCGCTGACAACTCTTGTCGATCGAATCACCGGTTACTCTGAGATTTCCTCCGGCCGGAAACCATTGTGGTCAGTATTGCGAAATCAGTCGGCGTTCTGGACCTTGTAGAACTGGAAGCCGCCGTCGATCGCCTGCTTGATGTAAGCGGTGCTCTTGATCGCGTCGCCGTTGGCGTCGAAGCTGATGGAGCCGGTGACCGCGTCGATGGACAGGCCGGCCAGCGCGTCGCGGATGGCGGAGCCGTCGGTGGACTGGGCCTTTTCGATGGCTGCGACCGCGGTCATGTAGGCGTCATAGCCGAGGGCGGAGACCGCCGCGACAACGTCGTTGCCGCCGTTGTTGGTGAGGTTCTGGGAGTTGCCGTTCAGCCATGCCTTGTAGCCGGTGACGAACTCCTTGGCCAGGCCGGACTCGTCGTTCTCGTCAAAGAACGTGGAGACGAAGACCTGCATGTCGGTGCCGTTCTGCGCGTCGGAGATCGCGGAGTTCTCCCACGTGTCGCCGCCGAGGATGGGGAGGCTGATGCCGAGGGCGGAAGCCTGCTCGATGATCTGCGGGGCGTAGGCGATGGCGGACGGCGCGAAGATGACGTCGGCGCCGCCGGCGACCGCGTTGTTGAGGTACGCGGAGAAGTCCGCCGTGCCTTCGACGAAGGTCTCGTCGGCTACGATCTCGCCGCCGGCAGCTTCAAAGGCGATGACGAAGTTCTTGGCCAGGCCGACGGTGTAGTCGTCGCCGAGCATGGACAGGACGTAGGCCTTCTTGGCGCCGAACTCTTCCATGGCGAACGAGGCCATGACGGAGCCCTGGAACGGATCGAGGAAGCAGACGCGGAAATAATAATCGTTGCCGGCGGTGACGGCCGCGTTCGTGCAGGAGCAGCCGATGGCTGGGATCTTGGCGTTTGCGAAGTAGGTGCCGGCGGCGATGGAAACGCCGGAGCCGTAGGAGCCGAGGACGACGGAGACCTTGTCGGCGACCAGCTGCTGGGCAGCGGAGACGGCCTTGTCGGTCGAGGACTGGTTGTCCTGAATGTCGAGCTCGATCTTGTACTCTTCGCCGTTGATGGTGACGGTCGGCTTGACGGAGTTGGCGTACTGGATACCCAGAACCTCCTGCTTGCCGCCCGCGCCGTTGTCGCCGGACTGCGGCTCAAACACGCCGATCTTGATGACCTTGGAGCCGCCGCTGGACGCGCAGCCTGCGAACAGGCACATGACCATAACGGCAGCCAGAAGCAGAGCGATGATCTTTTTCATAGAATATTTCCTCCTTCTGTCCATGTACAATAGACAAGTGTTCATGAACTTATAGTCGACATTATAGCGAAGTGAAGTGTAAAATGCAAGTCCTAATTGCTTGTTTTTTGAAAAAAATTCACGCTGTGCGGACAATTGTCTTCGTCGCTCTGCACAAAAACCGGCTGGACAGTGAGAAAAAGGAAAAACGCAGGGATCACTTGACAGCTCCGCTATAATAAAAGTGAAGTGAGTTTGAAGGGAATATTATCATGACAGATCTGAAAAAACAGCTTTTTGCCGGACTGCTGGCGCTGGTTCTGCTGTGCGCGCCGCTCTCCGGCTGCGCGGCGCGGGAGGCAGAGCGCTATGACGTGCTCGCGTCCACCGCACCGGTCAGGGCCATGACGGCGGCGCTGCTGGAGGGCACGGGGCTGAATTGCGGGCTGGTCGTGACGGAAAGCGTTTCGTGCCTGCACGACTATACGCTGACCGTCGCGCAGATGGAAAAGATCGGGCAGGCCGACGTAGTCGTTCTGAACGGCCTCGGGCTGGAGGAGTTTATGGAAGACGCGCTGCGCACGGCGAAGCGCACCATTACGGCATCAACCGGCGTTGACACCCTCCCCGGCGAGGACGGCGAGGACCCGCATATCTGGCTCGACCCCGCGAACTGTATTTTAATGTGCAAAAATATCGCCGCCGGGCTTGCGGAATTCTATCCGGACAAACAGCCCCTGATCGAGCAGAACCTGTCCGCCGTCACGGCGGAGTATGAGGCTGCACAGACCTATGGCGAAGAGACGCTGAAGGCCCTTTCCTGCCGGGAGCTTGTGACGTTCCACGACGGCTTTTCCTATTTCGCCCGCGCGTTCGGCCTTGAGGTTGCCGCCGCAATGGAAATTGAGGAGGGCAGCGAACCGTCCGCAAAGGAGATCGAGTCCGTCATCCGGCTGGTAGAGACTGAAGCCATCCCCGCCGTCTTCTGCGAGGAAAACGGCGAACGGCAGACGGCTGAGACTGTCGCGAGGCAGACTGGAGCCGTACTGTACGCGCTCACAATGGGCATGGACGGCGGCGAGGCAGGCTGCACGGACGCCATCTATCACAACATCGACACCATCCGGGAGGCGCTTTCATGATCCCACATCTGCACCCGCACGCAGGCGACTGTGAACACGCCTGCTGTCTGAAAATCGAGCATCTGTCCGTCCATATCGGCGGCGAGACGATCCTGGACAACATCGACCTGCATATGCACTGCGGCCAGATGGTCGCGCTGATCGGTCCGAACGGCGCGGGTAAGTCCACGCTCATCCGCGCCATTCTGGGCCAGCGGGAATATGAAGGGAAGATCACCTTCCACGAGGCCAGCGGCAAGGAGGCGAAGCTGCGCATCGGCTATGTGCCGCAAAGCCCGGCCTTTGACCGCGGCGACCCCGTGAGCGTGATGGACCTTTTCACCTGCTGCATCTTCAAGCGCCCCGCGTTCCTGCGCCCGACAAAAGCCATGCGGGAAAAGGTGCTGGCGTGCCTTGCGAACGTGCACGGCGAAGCGCTCATCGACAAGCGCATCGGCACGCTTTCGGGCGGCGAGCTGCAGCGCGTGCTGCTGGCGCTGGCGCTTGAGCCCATGCCGAATATTCTCATACTCGACGAGCCGCTCTCCGGCGTGGATGTCGAGGGCATGAGCCTGCTCATGGATATGCTCGACGAGATCCGCAAAAATTTTGACCTGTCGATCCTCATGACGACGCACGACTTTACCATGCTGGAGCAGTACTGCGACCAGGTCGTGCTGCTGCAGGGAAAGATCCTCCGGCGCGGGACGCCGCTGGACGTGCTGAACTCAGAGGAATTTGCGCAGGCATTCCACATGGGAGGAGGCACACAGGCATGAACGTCTGGTACGCGTTTTTGAACGCACTCGGCATCCGGATGTTTGAAATGGACTTCATGAAGAACGCGCTGCTGGCCGTTTTGCTGCTGGGGCCGCTGTTCGGCCTGCTGTCCACGATGATCGTGACGGGAAAAATGAGCTTTTTCTCCGACGCGCTGGGCCATTCCGGCTTTACGGGCATCGCCATCGGTGTGCTCTGCGGCGCGGTGCAGCCGATCTATTTCGCGGTCGGGCTGTCGGTTCTGTTCGCGCTGCTGTTTTCCTTCGTCCGCAGCCGGACGAGCCAGTCGGCGGACACCATCATCGGCGTCTTTTCCTCCACCGCCGTCGCGCTTGGCATTTTCATCGTGACGCTCGGCGGACGGAGCTTTACGAAATTCAACCGGTATCTCATCGGCGATATCCTCTCCGTCTCCCCGCAGGAGATCGGCCTGCTGGCGCTGGTGCTGCTGGCGGTCGTGCTGCTGTGGGTGTTCGGGTCGAACCGTCTGGTGCTGACGGCGGTGCATCCGCAGCTGGCCTCCTCGCGCGGCGTGGCGACGAAGCGCAATGAAACGCTCTTTACCGTCGCCATCGCTATCGTCGTAACGCTGGCCATGAGCTGGGTGGGCCTGATGGTCATCAATTCCCTGCTCGTCCTGCCGGCGGCAGCCTCGCGCAATCTGGCGCGGAACCTGCGGCAGTACCATCTGCTGTCCGTCCTGTCCGCGCTTGTGTGCGGGCTTCTGGGCCTGTGCGCGGCATATTGGCTCGGCTGCTCGGCGGGTGCGACGATCGCGCTGCTGCTGGCGGTGTATTTCGCCGTGTCCTTCGCCCTGCGAAACCGCGCTGCCTGAGAAAACGGCAGCAAAAATTATAAAGCGTTCACTGTACAGAATAAAAAGAGGATTTCCCTATGAAGATTGCAGACATCCACGCACATATTTTCCCGGAAAAGCTGGCCGAAAAGGCATCGCATTCCATCGGCAGCTTCTACGGCGTTTCCATCGAGCGGGAGGCCGATATGCCGCGCCTGTGCGCGGAGGATAAGCTTGCGGGCATCACCCGCTGCGTCGTCTCCAACTCCGCAACGAATGCCAGTCAGGTCCAAAACGCCAACACATTTCTGGCCGAGGCCGTCCGCGGACACGACGGCTATCTCGCCTTCGGCACGATCTATCCCGGCATGGACGGATTTGAGGAGGAGCTTGACCGTATGCTGGAGCTCGGCCTGCGCGGGATCAAGATCCACCCGGATTTTCAGAAGCTCGCCATCGACGACGAACGCGGCATCGAAACCTATAAGGCCATCGCCCGGCGTGATCTTCCGGTGCTGTTTCATATGGGCGACGACCGGTACGATTTCTCTTCCCCGGAACGGCTGACAAATCTGCTGCGGCGCGTGCCGGAGCTGCGGGCCGTGGCCGCGCACTTCGGCGGCTGGCGCAGCTGGCCCCGGTCGCTGGCGCATTTACAGCCCGAAAGCGTTCTGTATGACACATCCTCCACGCTCGGCATGATCGACCGGGAGCTTGTTCTGCGCTTCATTGACAAAATCGGCCCCGACCGGCTGATTTTCGGCACGGACTTCCCCATGTGGAGCCCGAAGGAGGAGTTGGAGCGGTTTCTTTCCCTCGGTCTGGACGAGGCCGAGCAGCAGAAGATCCTGTACGGAAATTTCATGAACCTGCTGCATTTAAAGGACGGGGCATAGACCGGCCGGCACGCAGCAGTTCGATCAGCTAAAAAACTTACAGCAGCCCCGGATACTGAAGTACCCGGGGCTGCTCAGTCACTCTGCCGTATTTAAACCTTTGCCAGACGGTATGTGCTCTGCAGCATGAACAGGCTGTACAGGAGCATGACGGCGAAGACGGCGTAGGCCGGTGCATAGCCGCCCGCAAGGTCGGCGATCGCGCCGGGCAGGAAGGACAGCACAATGCCGCCGAGGCCGTAAGCCCCCTGAAACAGCCGGAGCGTCTTCTCATAGCGCTCCGGCGTGCTCAGATCGCCCGCCCAGATCGAAACGCCAACGGTAATGAGCGACCCGCCGAAGCCCAGAAAGACCGCAGAGGCCAGCATCAGCGCCTCACTTTTCAGCGGCGCCAGCACGCACAGCGTGCAGCCGAGGATAAAGCTGCCGAACAGCAGATAATTTGCCCGGTAGCTGCCCAGCTTGTCGCACAGCGCGCCGCAAACGCACTTGCCTGCCATCAGCGCCAGTCCACACAGCGAGAACGCCGCCGCGGTGCGCATGGCGTCCATGCCCTCTGACATATAAAGCGTCATCAGATGGGTAAAGCCGGTCGCACCGATGCCGCTGACCAGCAAAACGGCCAGCAGAAGCAGCGTCCAGCGCAGCCGGGACGGGTGCAGGCCGTGCAACGCACGCTCCTGCGTGCTCTCCGGGGCGGCCTTGCCCCATGGCTCAAGGCCGAGCGCGGCGGGGTCGCTGCGAATGAGGAAAAAGACGAGCACAGCCGCTGCCGCGCAGAACGCGGCTGTCCACAAAAACGCGCGGTCTACGCCGCCGGCCTCCGCAATGGCGGTGAACAGCGGGGAAAACACGACGGTCGCCAGTCCGGTTCCGGCGGAGCAGATCCCGATGGCCAGCCCGGAATGCGCCCGGAACCAGCGGCGCATCAGGATCGACGCCGGTACCATCGAGCCGAGCGCATAGCTGACGCCCGCGACGGCTCCGGCAAAATAATAGGCCGCGAGGCTTTTTGCTGCGGCAAACAGCAGGAAGCTGACGCAGGCCAGCATCGCCGCCAGCGCGCAGCCGGTGCGATAGCCGAGCCTCCGGTAATACCGGCCGATGGCGAACGTGCCGAGCAGATACGCCGCCGAGCGGATCGTCGTAATGAGCGAGGTCTGCGTGTTGGTAAAGCCATTCTGGGCCAGGACGTACGGCTGCGCCGCCGAAAAGACGTTGAAGGCCAGCCCGCACGTCACAAACAGCATCAGCGTACAGCCCGCGCAGGACAGCATTGCCCTTCTGAGGTTTTTTCCCATTTCTCTTTCTCTCCCGTTAAAATAAGCGCGCCTTGCGGCGCGCTTATTCTGGTTTTTCAGTCTTCTTCCTTTGCCGTGCAGCGGATATGCAGCTCGTCGAGCTGCTTCTGGGTGACCTCGCTGGGTGCGCCCATCAGGATATCCTGTGCGTTCTTGTTCATCGGGAACGGAATGATCTCGCGGATGCAGTCCTCGCCTGCCAGCAGCATGACCATACGGTCGATGCCCGGAGCGATACCGGCATGGGGAGGTGCGCCGTAGCAGAAGGCGTTGTACATGGCGGGGAACTTCTTCTTTACATCATCCTCGCCGAGGCGGACGAGCTGGAAGGCCTTGATCATGATCTCGGGATCATGGTTCCGGACTGCGCCGGAGGACAGCTCGATGCCATTGCAGACGAGGTCATACTGCTGCGCCGTGATGGTCAGCGGGTCAATTTCGCCCCGGATGGCCTTGTCCAGCGTGGCTGCGCCGCCGCCCGGCATGGAGAACGGGTTGTGGCAGAATTCCAGTTCTCCGGACTCGTCGCCGATCTCGTACATCGGGAAGTCGACGATCCAGCAGAATTCGTAGCGCTCCTTGTCCATATGCCCCTCGACATTCGCGCCGAAGGTCTTGATGAGAACGCCGGTGAGCTTCGTAGCAGAAGCGCCCGCCGCAACAACGACCAGCGTGTTGGCGGTCAGGCCGAGACGCTCGATGAGCGCATCCTTGCAGCCCTGCACGAACTTCGCGACGCCGCCTGCAAGCTCGCCGTTCTCGTCCATCTTGAACCAGTAGCCCTTGACGCCCGCCTGCACCTCGCAGTCGGTCAGGAGCTTTTCGATCTGTTTCCGCGTCAGATGGCAGTTCGAGATGGGCACGGCCTTGACGGTCTGGCCCTTGAACGGCTCAAATTCAGACTCCGTGAACAGGTCGGAGATATTTATGCACGTCAGATCGATGCGCAGATCCGGCTTGTCGGAGCCGTAGGTCTCCAGCGCGTCCTTGTACGCGATGCGGCGGAACGGTGCGCTGGACGCGATGTTATACTTGCCGTATTTGGCGAAGATCGGCGGCAGCACGTCCTCAATGATGGCAAACACGTCGTCCTGCGCGGCAAAGGCCATCTCCATATCGAGCTGATAGAACTCGCCGGGGCTGCGGTCGCCGCGGGCGTCCTCATCGCGGAAGCAGGGCGCGATCTGGAAATAGCGGTCAAAGCCGGAGGTCATGAGCAGCTGCTTGAACTGCTGCGGGGCCTGCGGCAGGGCGTAGAACTTGCCGGGATGCTTTCTGGCGGGAACAAGGTAGTCGCGCGCGCCCTCCGGGCTGGAGGCCGTGAGGATGGGGGTTGTGATCTCAAGGAAATCATGGTCCATCATAGCCTTGCGGATGGCGGCGATGACATTGCAGCGCAGGATGATGTTGCTCTTGACAGCGGGGTTGCGCAGGTCGAGATAGCGGTACTTCAGGCGCTGCGTCTCGTCGGCGTCGCGGCTGCGGTTGATCTCGAACGGCAGCTCGTTGTACTGGCAGCGGCCCAGCAGCTCGATCTTCTCCGGCACGACCTCGATGTCGCCGGTGGGCTGCTTGGGGTTTTTGCTTGCGCGTTCCCGCACGGTGCCGGTCACGGAGATGGTCGACTCCTTGTTGATGCCCTTGACGATGTTCATGATCTCTTCCGTCTCGACAACGATCTGCGTCGTGCCGTAGAAATCACGCAGGACGATAAAGGCAAAGTTATTGCCGACCACACGGACGTTTTCCATCCAGCCGACCAGCGTGACATGCTCGCCGGCGTTTTCGATGCGGAGCTGGCCGCAGGTATGGGTTCTTGACTGCATCATATTGGTTTTCCTTCTTTCTGGAAAGTTTTTTATTTCAGAATGGTGCCCTGGCCGCGCAGCTCGATGTCGGCCAGAATGCGTTCGGCGGCGTCCGCCGCCGGGACGGTGATCTGCTCGCCGGAGCGGAGGTCCTTGAGCGAGACCGTGCCCGCCGCGACCTCATCCTCGCCGAGGAAGATGACATAGGGGATGTGCAGCTTGTCTGCGTACTGGATCTTGGCCTTGAACTTCTTCTGCTCGGCGTACAGCTGCACGCGGATGCCGCGCTCGCGCAGGCCGGTCGCCAGACGGACCGAGGGCTCGAGATCGTCCGTCATCGGCACGATCATCACATCGGCGGGCGCCATTACGCGCGCGTCATTGAGCATCCCCTGCTCGTTCAGCACGTAGAACAGCCGCGTCAGGCCAATGGAGATGCCCACGCCGGGCAGCGGCCGGTCGGTATAATACTCGGCCAGATTGTCATACCGGCCGCCGGAGCAGACCGAGCCGATCTCCGGATGGTCGAGCAGCGTCGTCTCATAGACGGTGCCGGTGTAGTAGTCGAGGCCGCGGGCGATCGTGAGGTCGACGGCGAAATTTTCCTCCGGCACGCCGAACGCGCCAAGAAGCTTCGTCACGGCCGAAAGCTCGTCCAGGCCGAGGTCAAAGGTCCCGTCTTTGCCGCGGTACTGCTCGAGCGCCGCGAGGACCTCGTCGTTCGTGCCGCGGATGGCGATAAACCGCAGAATTTCGTCAGCTTTGTCCGTTTCCACGCCGCATTCGTCCACGAGCAGCGTGCGGACCTTGTCCGGGCCGATCTTGTCGAGCTTGTCGACGGTACGCATGATGTCGCCGGCCTTTTCGCTCAGACCCAGCATGGCGTAGAAGCCGTTCAGGATCTTGCGGTTATTGACGCGGATCTGGAACCGGCGCAGGCCGAGCGTGGAGAACGTCTGGTAGATGATGGACGGGATCTCAGCCTCGTTCGTGATGGAGAGCTTGCCGTCGCCGA